>MDTE01105505.1_pt1 | contig 36024 bp, 27 predicted proteins | sample 811231 | NCBI WGS metagenome assembly MDTE01 (sample SAMN05326651, study PRJNA326480) | marine metagenome | isolation source: seawater | place: Indian Ocean: Red Sea | collected 2010
CAATGTTCCTTTTGTTATCTTTGAAACATTTTCATCTATTTCTATTATACCATCAGAATTTGTAATCGATGAGATAATTCCTGAACCAGATGTTTTAAATTTATCTATGTACTGTTTATTATTTATCAATTTTATCGAACCTCTTAACCACTCAGTTCTTCCAATTTTCTTTTTCATTTGAAAGCTTGAAGGTAATTTCCTCTCATGGAGATTATTAACTTTAATACCAGATATTTTTTTTATGTATTCAGATAGTATCATAAAAAAAGTAATTACAGCTGCTACAGGGTTACCTGGCAAACCTATAAATGGTGTATTATTTATTTTACCATAAGCAATAGGCCTTCCAGGTTTTATTGCTAATCTCCAAAATTTAATTTCCCCATGTCTATTAAGTAAGTCTGATATTTTGTCTTGTTCACTTGATGATATTCCCCCAGAGGTAACAATTAATTCAAATTTATTTGCATTTTTAATAATTTTTTCTTTTGCCTCAAAAATGTTATCTTGAATTATACCAAGATCATGCACATCACAAGATAGTTTTTTGAATAGGGATATTAGGACTAACTTATTAGAATCATAAATACAAAACTTTTTTTTTCTTGAGTTGTGATCAATTAACTCATTTCCAGTAGAAAAAATTCCTACTTTCAATTTTACAAAAACTTTAATTTTTCTTTTACCAATTGATGCCAACTGGGCTAGATCAACTGTCCTTATTCTGTATCCTTTTTTAAGAATTAGTTTTTTTTTTTTAAGGTCTTCACCTTGCTTTCTTATATTTGAACCTTTAGCTGGATATTTTTTAATAAATACTAAATTTCCTTTTACATCACAATCCTCTTCCATAACCACAGTATTATGGAATGGAAACTTCTTTCCTATTATGTAGGCACCAGTAAAAACTTTTATTACTTGATTTTTTTTTATCTTTCCTAAAAAAGGTTTGCCAGGTAAAGAAACTCCACCGATTGTTAATAAAACATTTTTTTTGGCTCTATAATCAAATGCAAAACCATCAAGTGCTGAATTATTTTCTTCTGGTAAATCGATGTTTGAATAGATGTTTTCAGCTAAAACTCTTCCTTCAGAATTTTCAAGATTTATTATTTCACTTTTTTTAATCTTTAAGGCATTATCAAACAAGATTTTTTTTGCTTTTTTTATAGACAGTAATTTTTTATTCATTTTGATTTTTAATTTGGTTTAAAATAAAATTCGCAATTTTTTCAGTATCATTAAAGTTAAATTTTGGAATTTGTATATTTTTTAGTCCATTTGATATTTTATCGTAAACAATTGCTTTTACTTGTTTGTCATTATTAAATAGAGTAGGTTTTTTTAATGATGAGCGATAAATTTCTATTTTTGGAACATTACTATTCTTTAGACCTTCAAGTAGAATTAGATCCGTTTTTTTTGAAAATTTTTTAACTACTTCTTTCAAGGGAATTTCCTCTTGTTGTAAAGAACTAATCATTGCCCATTTTCTCTCATTAAAAATGAGAACTTCATTAGAACCAGATTTCATATGATTGAAACTATCTTTTCCAGGTTTATCAATAACAAAATCATGATGTGAGTGTTTAATAGATGAAACACAAATTTTTTTTTTTTTTAAATAATTAATTAATCTGCATGTAACATCTGTTTTACCGCTACCACTCCAACCAACTATCCCAAAAACTTTTATCATGGTCAAAATAATTTAATATTTTTTTTGAAATAAATATATCCAGTGTAAATAGTTAAGATCGAAGCTATTGTTAATCCTAAAGCACCTATAAAAAAAATAAATTTCGATTCAAAGTTATTTTGAACAATTAAAAAACCAAGAGAAGACATTTGTATTAATGTTTTCCATTTTGATAAATTGGTAACAATTAAATTTTCTTGTTTATAAGAAAAAAAATCTCTTAAACCAGAAACTAAAATTTCTCTTAAAATTATTACTAAGGCAGGGAATATTAAGATTCCAGCTATCAAATTTTCTACCACCATTATAAATATAACTGAAACAACTAAGATTTTGTCAGCAATTGGATCAAAAAACTTTCCAAAATTAGACTCCAGTTGGAACTTCCTAGCTAAATATCCGTCTAAAAAGTCAGATATACATGCAAAGAAATAGAGGCATAAAGCTATCCATTGGTTGGAAGAAGCATCAGTCATTATAAAAAAAATTATACAAGGAATTAGTAATATTCTAATACATGTAAGAAGGTTTGGTATATTATTTTTATTAAACAATTTTATTAAATTCCTCATAAATATTTATAGCAATTTTTTCTCCTATTCCAGGAGCCTTTTTTAATTCTTCTAAACTGGCCGTTTTTATATTTTCAATTGAACCAAAAAAATTGATAAGATCAACCTTTACTTTGTCACCAACTCCCGCAATATTATCAAAAACTGATTTTTGCATTGAAATATTTCGCCTTATTCGTTGAGAAGATATTGCAAATCTATGAGCCTCGTCTCTTAATCTTTGAAGAAAAAATAATATTTCATTGGACTTTTCAAAGTTTATCACTTCTGTCCCTTTATAAATAGTTTCATTTCCTTCATTTCGTTTTTTCCCTTTAGCTATTCCAATTACTTCCACTTGATTTATTTTATAATTTTTTAAAACTTGTTTGACCTTATTGAGATGACCTTTTCCTCCGTCAATTATGATTAAATCAGGCATTTCTAATTTCCATTTATCTGAATAATTAAATCTTCTACTAATTACTTGTGACATCATAAAATAATCATCATTACTATTTCTTTCAAAATTTTTTATATTAAATTTTTTGTAAAGATTTTTTGAAAAAGAAAAGTTTTGAAATACCACCATAACACCAACTGGATTTGATCCATTTAAATGACTATTATCATAAACTTCAATTCTTTTAGGAATTTTTTTCAAATTAAGTGATTCTTTTAATTTGTGTAAGAGATTCTGGTGAATTTTTTTATTTTTTAATTTATTATCAATGGAGATCTTAATATTTTGCTCAGCCATTTGGATTAATGATAACTTTTTACCTCTATTTGGTTTTTTTAAACAAACTCTATTACCAGATTTCTTATTTATTGCTTTAGAAATAAGATTACCTTTTGAAAGTCTTTGATTTATAAAAATAATTTTAGGCGGGAGATTTGATGAATAAAAAAAAATCAAAAATTGTCCTAATATTACTTCAATCTCATCTAGATTATAATCATCTAAATAAAATTCTTTATTTCCTAAATTTTTACCTGATCTAAAGAAAAATACTTGAATACAAACAATTTCAAACTTTTTAATACAACAGATAATATCAAAGTTCTCATTATTATTTAAGTCAGAATATTTTTCGTGTGAAATTTTTGTTAATGCCTGTATTCTATCTCTCAGAATTGCAGCTGTTTCATAATTTTGATTTTTACTTTCTAGTCTCATCTTTTCCATGAGTTCTTTTTTAATAATTTTATTCTTTCCCTTTAAAAATAAAACTGCTTTATTAACTAATTCATCATATTCATTAGATTCTATTTTCCCTACACATGGCGCACTACATCTTTTTAGCTGGTAAAGGATACAAGGTCTTGTCCTAGAATTAAAAATATTATCAGAACAACTTCTGATTAAAAAAGCTTTTTCTAAATATTTTATTACTTCATCAACGGCATTTGAATGTGAAAAAGGTCCAAAAAAAACCTCATTTTTATTCTGTTTGCCCCTAAATTTTCTAATGCGTGGCCATTCAGAGCTTGTTTCAATTGTTATATATGGAAAACTTTTATCATCTATAAGTCTTATATTGAATTTAGGCTTTAAATCTTTTATCAAATTATTTTCTAAAATTAATGAATCAACCTCTGAAGGTGTCTTAATAAAATCAATTAGTTTGGTAAGACTTATTAGCGCCTTTATTCTATTGGTTTGGTTTGCCTCGTTTAAATATGAAGAAATTCTTTTTTTTAAATTTTTTGCTTTACCTACATAAAGTATATTTTTTTTTGAATCTATAAACTTATAAATACCAGAACCGTTGGGAAATAAAGCAACAGCTTTTCTCAAGATATTTTTACCGTAATTAAAATTAAAATCTAAACTTTTCATTGTAACAGAACATAAGATATTGCTTTTATTATAGAAAATTCAAAGAAAAATACTATCCACTAAATTTGTGGATAAATTTGTTAATAAACTTTGAGTTTTCTTTGTAATTGTAATAATTCTGCAACTTTTAGTAAAATGATTAAAATTTAATCAAAATTATAAATCATTGATTTTATTGATGAAAAACTTATTTTTCCTTATCTTATTATTTTCAACTATTTTAAATTTATTTAATTAATTTTTTTTTTAAGAAATCTTTGTGTGTGAACAACTTTAAAAATATTTAGTCTTTAGAAAAATTCTTTGAATCACTGTTAGCCCAACCTAAACTTTGTCCAGAGTCAATTGTAAGAATCTCACCTGTCACGGATTTACAATAAATTAAATAATCAATAGCCAAATTTATCTCATCTAGCGATACTTGTTTTTGAAGGGGCGTTTTTGAAATCTGTTTTTTAAATTGTTGTGAGGATTGATGTTTACTTTTTAATGTTGGACCTGGTGATATACCGTTAACACGAATATTAGGGGCTAAATTTAGAGCTAAACTTTTGGTAAGAGTATATAATCCACTTTTACTAATCGTATAAGAAGTAAAATATGGTGTTATATTTTTTACTCTCTGATCAAGTATATTGATTATTAACCCATTATTTTTAATGTTTTTTACAAAATATTTAGAAAGAAAAAAAGGTGCTCTTAAATTTACATTTATATGTCTATTAAAAAGTTCTAAATTCGAAGATCTAATAGTATCGTAATCAAATGCTGATGCGTTATTGATTAAAAGGTCTATCTTTCCAAATTCACTATTTACTTTTTTAAATAATTCAGAAAAATTTTCATCATTTTCAAAATCAAATTTATAACAATTGAACTTTATTCCATAATTTTTAATTTGATTCTTTAATTTTTTTACATCATCTTCTGATCGATTATATTGTATTGCTAAATTCCATTTTTTTTTTTGCTAAGTGCAAAGCAATAGATTTTCCAATCCTTTGCGCTCCACCTGTTATTAAAACTGATTTATTTTTATTCATTTATACCTAGTTGTTTTTTTTCAAATACCTTAATTTTATCCCTAATTTCAGCTGCTTTTTCAAATTCTAAATTTTCTGCTAGTTCCACCATTTGCTTTTTTAAGTCATTAATATTTAAATTATTTACTATTTTTTTTTGTTTTACATCATTATTTGATACTAAATAAGGCATTTGTTCCTCAATTTTTCTCGAGGTAGTTTTTGGAGTAATTTTATTAACTTTATTATAGTCAATTTGTTTTATTCTTCTTCTAGAAGTCTCTTCAATTGCGTTAGAAATAGAATCTGTTTTTTTATCTGCATATAGTATAACACGCCCTTCAACATTCCTTGCTGCTCTTCCAATTGTTTGAATTAAAGATACCCTTGATCTTAAAAAACCCTCTTTGTCTGCATCAAGAATAGCAACAAGACCACATTCTGGAATATCCAAACCTTCTCTTAGCAAATTTATACCAACCAAAACCTCAAAATTTCCCATTCTTAAATCTTTAATTAATTTAATTCTCTCCAAGGCATCTATATCAGAATGCATGTATTTGGACTTGATATTATTTTCATTCAGAAACTCAGCAACTTTTTCAGCATCTTTTTTTGTAAGAGTTGTGACAAGAACTCTTAACTTCCTAGATTTCATTTTTTTACATTCATCAATAATATCTTCAATCTGATTTGAGGCTTTTCTAATCTCACATATGGGATCAACTAGTCCGGTTGGTCTCACAACTTGTTCAATGAAAAGGCCTTTAGTTTTTTCCAATTCATATTCTCCAGGTGTGGCAGATACATAAATAGTTTGTCCTTTAAATGATTCCCATTCTTCAAACATAAGTGGTCGATTATCTTTACATGAAGGAAGTCTAAAACCATATTCAGACAAAGTTTCTTTCCTTGACCTATCACCTTTAAACATACCTCTTATTTGAGGAACAGTAACATGTGATTCATCAACAAATAGTATTGTATCTTCTGGCAAATATTCAAATAAAGTCGGAGGAGGATCTCCTTCATTTCTTCCAGATAAGTATCTCGAGTAGTTTTCAATACCAGAGCAACTTCCTGTCGCTACCATCATTTCAATATCAAAATTTGTTCTTTGCTCTATTCTTTGTGCCTCTAAAAAAAGTTTTTTAGATTCAAAAAAATTAATTCTTTCAACGAGCTCATCTTTTATTTTATCAATTGCAACCTTTAAAGATGGTTTTGGGGTTACGTAGTGGCTGTTGGCATAAATAGTTACTTCTTCTAATTTATCAGAAATTGTTCCAAGAAATGGATCAAATTCTGTAATTTCTTCAATTGTATCCCCAAAAAAAGAAATTCTCCAGGACTTATTATCAAGATGGGCAGGAAAAATTTCCATAAAATCGCCGAGATTTCTGAATGTTCCTCTGGAATGAATCTGATCATTTCTTTTATACTGTAACTCAACAAGTTTCTTTTTTAAGTTTGAAAGATCAAATTCTTCACCAACTTTAATTTTGAATTTCATTGAAGAATACGACTCAACTGACCCAATACCATATATACAGGATACACTTGCTACAATTATTGTATCTCTTCTCTCTAGAATTGATCTTGTTGCTGAATGTCGCATTCTATCGATTTGCTCATTAATTGAAGATTCTTTTTCAATATATGTATCTGTTCTTGGGACATAAGCTTCAGGAGTATAGTAATCATAATATGAAACAAAATACTCAACACAATTCAGGGGGAAAAAACTTCGCATTTCACTATATAATTGAGCTGCTAGAATTTTATTTGGAGCAAAAACTAAAGCCGGTCTTTGTAGACTGTTGATAATATTAGCCATGGTAAATGTTTTTCCTGAACCAGTCACCCCCAAAAGAACTTGTTCTTTTTTTTTATTCTCTAGTCCACGAATTAAATTTTTTATTGCTTCAGGTTGATCACCGGAGGGTTTATATGAACTTTTTATTTGAAATTGATTATTATTCATTTTCTTTAAAAAAAAAAATATTTATTATTAATTTTTTAAACTTTATATATAATCGAAAAATCGTATTTTTAAATTTTTTTCTTATTTAATGATAGTTATTTCAGAGAGAATTAATAGGTTTAAGCCATCTTTGACTGTGAAAATTTCACAAAGAGCAAGGGAGTTATCAAGATCAGGAAAAAAAATAATTAGTTTAAGCTCTGGTGAACCAGATTTTGATACACCTACACATATCAAAGATGAAGCAATCAAATCGATTAATAACGGATTTACAAAGTATACTGAAGTTGATGGAATAGTTGAGTTAAAGGATTCAATTGCAAAAAAATTCAGAAAAGAGAACAATTTAAATTATAGTCGTGATCAAATTACCGTTGGTGCAGGAGGTAAGCACGTCATTTATAATTTGTTTATGTCAACTATCAACAAAGGTGATGAAATTATCATTCCAGCACCATACTGGGTCTCGTATCCTGATATTGTATCGCTTTGCAATGGAATACCAATTATTTGTGAAACAAGTATAAAAAATGGTTTTAAAATTGATCCTAATTCGTTAAGTAAATTAATTACCAAAAAAACAAAATGGTTAATTTTAAATTCACCATGCAACCCAACTGGAGCAGTATATTCTGGTGAAGAGTTAAAGAAAATTTCAAATATTCTTCTAAAAAACCCACATATTATGGTGCTTTCTGATGATATTTATGAACATATAATTTATGGGAAAAGAAAATTTGTAAATATATTAAATGCGGAACCGAAGCTTTATGATAGAGTTTTTCTGGTAAATGGTGTATCAAAGGCTTTTTCAATGACAGGTTGGAGAATTGGATACGGTGCTGGTTCTCTAGAAATCATTAAAGCAATTGCAAAAATCCAGTCTCAAAGTACTACAAATCCATGTTCAATTAGTCAAATGGCTGCAAAATTTGCGTTAGACAGTCAAAAAAAATTTTTGACTCAATGGATTAAAAATTTTCAAGAAAGAAAAAACTTTCTACTTAATTTTTTCAATTCAACTTCAGGTTTTAATACTTTTGAACCGAACGGTGCCTTTTACCTTTATGTTTCATGTAAAGGTTTTATTAATAAAGAATATGATAATAAAAAAATTAATAATGATATAGATTTTTGTGAATTTCTAATTGAAAAGGCTGGAGTTGCAGTTGTGCCGGGTGCAGCATTTGGCACTTCTCCATTTTTTAGAATTTCTTATGCTACTTCAATGGATAACCTCAAAGATGCGTGTGACTTAATTTCAAATGCTATAAAACTTTTAAAGTAGATGAAGATTTTAGTGATAGGTTTAGGTGGTGTTGGAGGATATCTTGGAGCCTTTCTAAAAAAAACTGATCATAAAATCACTTTTTTATGTAGAGGTAAAAGGTTTTTTTTTTTGAAAAAAAATGGTTTAACTTTAAACTCACAAGGAAAAAAAACTCATTTTTCAAACCTTGATGTTAGAAATGAAATCTCTACAAATGAAGAATATGATTTGATAATTAATACTGTAAAGCTCTACGATTTTGACTCTATTTTGAATCAAATCATAAAAAAAGTTAAGAATAATTTTATTTTGTTGCCATTTCAAAATGGAATATACTCGGAAGAAAAAATAAAAAATTTACTTGGTATTAAAAAAACATATGGAGCTGTTGCTCAAATTTCTTCCGTTATTAATTCAAAAAACGAAATTGATCATAAAGGCAAGCTAGCAACATTTTTTGTTGGCCCTTACAATAGACTTAAAGACGACAAATTGATTAAGTTTTGTCTTGATTGTCAAAATGTTGGTCTTGACATTAGGTACTCTGAAAATATAGAACAGAAAATTTGGGATAAATTTATCTTTCTATCTGCCTACAGTGGTTTAACTACTCTGACAGAGAAAACGATTGGAGAAATTTTTGTAAATACTATTTTAAAAAAAAATTTATTGGAGCTATGCTTGAAACTTATAAATTATCATTATTATTTGGTATAAAATTTAAAATTAACCCTGTTGATAAATGGATAGAAAAAATTTCCTCTATGCCCTATGAAATGACTTCATCAATGTTTCATGATTTCAAGGCAAAAAAAAAGCTTGAGTTAAAATGGCTATCAGGTTTTGTTGTAAGCAATGGAAGGGAAAAAGACATGGAATGTCCAATACACACTGAAATTGTTAAAGAAATTGAATCTAGATAATTTTTTTTCTATTTAAAAACTCTTTTGCTTCCATTGCTCCCATACAACCCATTCCAGCAGCCGTTACTGCTTGACGAAAAACTTTATCTGTTACATCACCTGCTGCAAATACACCTTCTATACTAGTTTTAGTTGAGTCAGGCTGTGTTAAAATATAGCCTTCATTATCCATATTAATTAGATTTTTAAAAATTTCAGTTGTAGGACTGTGTCCTATTGCTACAAAGAAGCCATCTAAAGCAAGGTAGGATTGTTCTTGATTAATAGTATTTTCAATCAAAATTGAATCTATTTTTTTCAACTTAAGATCGCCTCTAATTTGCTTTACTCTGCTGTTCCAAATAATTTCAACATTTTTTTTTTCAAATAATCTTTTTTGGAGAATCTCTTCTGCTCTGAGTATGTCGCGTCTATGAATTAAAACAACTTTATTACATAAGTTAGAAAGAAAAAGTGCTTCCTCGACAGCAGTATTTCCTCCACCAACAACAACAACATTCTTATTTTTAAAAAAAAATCCATCACATGTAGCACATGCTGAAACACCAAAACCCATGAAATCTTTTTCCCCCTCAATATTAAGCCACTTTGCTTTGGCGCCAGTAGCAATTATTATCGAATAGGATTCAATTTCTTTTTTTTCAGTTTTTAGTTTAAATGGGAAAGTTTTTAAGTTTACATTGATAACATAATCATTTTCAATTTTTGTTCCAAAACTCTCTGCTTGTTTTTTCATTTGTTCCATTAGCCAGGGACCTTGAATTGGATTTTCAAAACCAGGAAAATTTTCAACATCAGTTGTAATTGTGAGTTGACCTCCAGGTTCTAATCCAGAAATCATTAAAGGATTTAGACCAGCCCTGGAACAATATATTGCTGCGGTATATCCAGCTGGTCCAGATCCAATGATAGATACTTTTTGAATTTCTTTCATGAATTAACTAAAACTTATAGATTTCACCTGATATTCTTTCGATCCATTTGGTGTTAAAACCTCAAAAACATCATCAATTTTTTTGTTTATCATAGCCCTACATAAAGGTGCTGAAATAGATATAAGGTTATTTTCAATATCAGCTTCATCTGTGCCTACAATTTTATATATATGACTTTGATCATTAGATAAGTCAATAAGTTCAACTGTAGCTCCAAAAACAATCTTTGATGTATCTAGGGTTGATGTGTCAATTACCTCAGCTCTGCTTATTTTATTTTCTAATTCTACTATTTTACCTTCAATAAAACTTTGTCTTTCTCTTGCAGCATGATATTCAGCATTTTCAGATAGATCTCCATGATCTCTTGCTTCAGCAATATCTCTAATTACTTTTGGTCTATCAATATTTTTAAGCTTGTCTAATTCTATTTTTAATTTCTTTAAACCATCAATAGTCATTGGAAATTTTTCTGTCATAAATTTATTATAATGAGTTATTTTTTTAATTCTATTGTTTATAGAATTCTTGAAGTGAACGGACTTTAAGGTCAGTTTTTGAAATTATATTTATTCCAGTTATTGCAATTTTTGCAGCCGAGATTGTTGTAAAATAGGGTATTTTATTTCTTATGGCACTTCTTCTTATTGAAAGGCTATCAGCAATAGATTTCTCTCCACTTGTGGTGTTGATGATAAGGTTGATTCCTTTATTTTCAATTAAATCAACAATATGGGGATTTCCTTCATTTACTTTTTTAACTTCAACAACATTTAATGCAAATTTTCTTAAAAATTCGGCAGTACCTTTTGTAGCATAAATTTTAAAATCAAGCCTTTCTAGAATTTGAGATAACAGGATAATATTTTCTTTATCTTTATCCCTTACAGAAATAAAAATAGATCCCTTTTTTGGAAGTTTATTACCAGCTGCAATTTGAGATTTCAAAAAAGCATTGGGAAAATTATTTTCTATTCCCATTACTTCTCCGGTAGATTTCATTTCCGGTCCTAATATAATGTCTTCGCCTGGAAATCTATCAAATGGAAAAACTGATTCTTTTACACAAACATAATTAATATCTTGTTCCTGAAGTTTAAATTCTTTTAGAGATTTTCCCAGCATAAGTTTAGTAGCTATGTTGGCAAGAGGAATTCCTAAAGCTTTAGAAATAAAAGGAACTGTCCTACTAGCTCTAGGATTTACTTCGATTACAAAAACTTTTTCATCTTTTATCGCAAATTGAATATTTATAAATCCAATAATTTTAAGACTATTTGTAATTAATTTAGTGATTTTTTTTATTTCAGAAATAAGAAATTTAGGTATCGATTGAGGTGGTAAAGAGCATGCTGAATCACCGGAGTGAACACCAGCCTCTTCTATATGTTCAAGAATACCAGCTATAAAAACATCTTTACCATCGGATAATGCATCAACATCAATTTCTTTGGCATCAACTAAAAATTCGTCAATTAAAATAGACTTATTATTAAGAATAAAATCTGATTTAAAATAATTCTCTAGATCACGATTCGAATTTATTACTCTCATCGCTCTGCCTCCAAGAACATATGATGGTCTTATTACAATTGGAAATTGGATATTCTTTAATGCTTTTTTAGCTTCACTTAAATTAAATACAATATCACTTTTTGGTTGATTAATTTTTAATTTTTTCATTAATTTGTTAAACCTATTTCTATCTTCAGATAGATCAATTGATTCAAATGATGTGCCTAAAATCTTGATTTTCTGATCATTTAAAAATTCTGAAAGCTTAAGAGGGGTTTGACCGCCAAGTTGAACAATAACTCCAAGAAGTTTATGATTTACATTTTCAGCTTTACATATTTCTATGACAGATTCAAAATCCAGAGGTTCGAAGTAAAGTCTATCTGAAATATCAAAGTCAGTTGAAACTGTCTCTGGATTACAATTTACCATAATTGATTCGATATTCATTTCTCTGATTGCGAATGAAGAGTGAACACAACAATAGTCAAATTCAATGCCTTGACCGATTCGATTTGGTCCACCTCCAATTATAATTACTTTAGGTTTTTTTGTAACTTTAGTTTCTTCTTCATGAATGTTGTCGACAGAAAAATTGTCCCAGCTTGAGTACATATAAGGAGTATTTGATTTAAATTCTCCAGAACAAGTATCAATATTTTTAAAAGCTGGATTTAATTTATTTTTGCTTCTTATCTTACTTAAAAACGATTTAGGCTTTTTTATAATCTTTAGAATTTTTTCATCTGAAAAACCTTCTGATTTGGCTTTAAGATAGTAATCTAAATTAAATTTATTTTTTTTTAAAATTATTTCAGTTTCAACAATTTCTTTTATTTCCATTACAAACCAAGCATCATATTTAGATTTTTTCGTAATCAATTCAGTTGGAATACCTCTTCTTAAACACTCAGCAATAATTAAAAATTTATTTGGTCGATTTTCATCTAAAAGAGCGATTAGTTCCTTTTTTTTCTTGTTTTTTAATTCATTAGGTACATCTAGTCCAGTGAAGCCGACTTCAAGGCTTCTGATTGCCTTTTGAAATGATTCTTTAAAATTACGTCCAATTGCCATACATTCACCAATTGATTTCATCGCTGTTCCTAATTTTTCTTCAGTTTCACTAAACTTTTCGAAAGTAAATCTAGGTATTTTTGTTACTATATAGTCAATTGTGGGTTCAAATGATGCAGGAGTTGATTTTGTTACGTCGTTAATTAATTCATCTAGAGAATAACCAACTGCTAGTTTTGCAGCTATTCTTGCAATTGGAAATCCAGTTGCTTTTGATGCTAATGCAGATGATCGCGAAACTCTTGGGTTCATTTCAATGACAACCATTCTTCCATTTTCTGGATTGACTGCAAATTGAACGTTTGCACCGCCAGTTTCAACACCGATTTCTCTAATTACCTTGATTGATTGATTTCGCATGTCCTGGTATTCTTTATCAGTTAATGTTAAAGCTGGTGCAACTGTTATAGAGTCTCCGGTATGAACCCCCATAGGGTCAATGTTTTCAATGGAACAAACAATAATGCAGTTATCTTCTAGGTCTCTGATAACCTCCATTTCATATTCTTTCCAACCAACTAAAGATTCTTCAATCAAAACTTCGTTGATTGGAGATAAATCTAATCCTTTTTTAACTTTTTTATTAAAATCAAATTTATTTAGAGCTATTCCTCCACCAGCACCACCGAGAGTAAAGGAGGGTCTAATAATTATTGGAAAATCAAGTTTATTTAATATTTCTTGGGCATTTTCAAGCGAGTTAATTACATATCCTTTCGGAACATCTAATCCAATTTTTTTCATAGAATCTTTAAATAGCTCTCTATCTTCAGCTTTTTTAATAACATTTTCGTCAGCACCAATTAACTGAACTCCAAATTTTTTAAGTATATTCTTTTTTTTTAATTCAATAGATAAATTTAGTGCAGTTTGTCCTCCCATTGTTGATAAAAGAGCATCGGGTCTTTCTTTTTGAATTATTTTTTCTAACATCTCCAAATTTAAAGGTTCAATATAGGTACTATGAGCAAGATTTGGGTCAGTCATTATTGTTGCAGGATTAGAATTTACAAGAATAATTTTAAACCCTTCTTCCTTAAGAGCTTTACAAGCTTGTGCACCAGAGTAATCAAATTCACAAGCTTGACCAATAACTATAGGTCCCGCTCCAATTACTAAAATTTTTTTTATATCATTTCTTTTGGGCATAAATATCTATAAATTCTTTAAATTTTTCAAATAAGTATCTACTATCTTGAGGACCGGGAGATGCTTCAGGGTGATATTGAACAGAGAAAAATGGTTTTTTGTCTACTTTTATTCCAGCAAGTGTTCCATCAAATAACGATACATGAGTTTCAATTAAATTTTTAGGTAGTTTTTTTTTTGAGACAACAAAACCATGGTTTTGCACTGTAATTTCAACTTTTTTGGATTTAACATTTTTTATGGGATGATTTGCTCCTCTATGACCATGATGCATTTTTATAGTTTTAGCTCCAAATAAAAGAGATAAAATCTGATGCCCTAAACATATCCCAAAGATTGGTATATCTTTATCTTTTAAAAGAGTTAGATTCTTCTTCAATTTTTTAAATGTTGCCTTAGGATCACCCGGTCCATTTGACAAAAAAAATCCGACGGGTTTGCGACTCAAAATTTCGTTTATTGATGAATTAGCAGGAAATACAACTACTTTGTAACCAGTAAGTTCTAATAATTTAAGAATATTTTTTTTTATACCAAAATCAATTACAGCAATAAATCTTTGCTTTAAATTTTTTTCCTCTTTATTTGGGCTTTTATTAAATACATATTTTTTTTTTGTAGAAACTATAGATGCAAGATCTTGCCCATTCATATTAGGGAAAGATTTTAAATGTTTTTTTAAATTATTTAAATTTTCAAATTTCTTTTCGGGAAAGTGTATTAAGCCATTAAGCGATCCTGTCTCTCTTATTTTTTTTGTAAGTGCTCTTGTGTCTACCCCAGTAATACATGCCTTTTTATTTTTTTTTAACCAATCTTCAAAATCTATTTCGGATCTAAAATTTGAAGCTTTAGTGATTCTATTATTAATAATACATCCAGATGCAAACATTTTTGAACTTTCATGATCATACTTATTTGTACCCACAATTCCAATATGCGGGAATGTAAATGTAATTATTTGGTTAAAGTATGATGGGTCTGTTAGAATTTCTTGATAACCAGTAATTGAAGTATTAAAGCATAATTCACCTAAATAATTCCCTCTATTTCCATAACCAATGCCAAAAAAAATAGATCCATCTTCTAAAAGGAGTAAACAATTTTTTTTTATTTCACTATTTTTTTTCATTTCGCGAATAATACACCTTGATTAAATTAATTTGCAACAATATGTTTACTAAATTTATAAACTTGATTAATTTTTTTATATATGTCAGTTAATGATAATATTTATTTATGGAACCTTTAAGAGAAAAAATAAAAATAAGTCTTTCAGAAAGTATTAAAACGCAAGATTCAGTTGTTACTTCAACTCTTAGACTTATTTTAGCAGCTATTAAAGATAGAGACATTGAGTCAAGGTCAAAAAAAAAAGGTGACTTAATTCCAGATGTTGAAATATTAAATTTGCTTCAAAATATGATTAATCAAAGAAAAGAGAGTGTAGAGATTTATTCTAAAGCAGGTAGAGTCGATTTAAGTCAAAGGGAAGAAAAAGAAATTGAAGTTATTAAATCATTTTTACCAGAACAAATAAAATCTAATGATTTAGAAAAAATTATAAAAGACGCTGTCATAGAATTAAATTGTGATTCAATTAAGGATCTTGGAAAATTAATAAAGTTTCTTAAAGATAAGTATCCTGGACAATTAGATATGAAAGAAGTTGCTGAAATAGCAAAAAAAAACCTCTAGTATGAAAAAAGCTTATTCTGCAGACGAAATTTTAAATGAGTTTAATAATCGTTTCAGACTTTCAGACTTTATATCAAGATACGTTCAACTAAACCAAAGAGGCAACTCTTACATTGGTAGATGCCCCTTTCACAATGATAAAACACCTTCATTTAGTGTGAGTGATGAGAAAGGTTTATATCATTGTTTCGGATGTAAAGAGGGTGGAAATATCATAAGTTTTATATCCAAATTTAAGAATTATTCTTTTCCCGAAACATTAAATTTTCTAGCTAATTATATGGGAATTGAAATCAAATATTTTAATAACCAGAATAACAGATTCAAGAAAAATTATGATCTTCTTGATTCTGTTAATAGTTTTTTTCAGGAAAATTTATTAAAGAGTAGTTTTCAATTAGAATACATAAAAAAAAGAATTAGAAATGAAAAATTAATTAATCTTTTTAATATAGGTTTGTGTCCAAATGAAAAAAGCTTAAGAGGTTTTTTAATTTCAGAAAAATTTTCAGATATTGATATTCAAAATTCAGGATTATTTATTAAAAAAGAAGATAGGGACCCATTCGGGAGGTTTTCAGATAGAATTACTTTTCCAATTTTCAATTTTGCTAATAAAATTGTTGGTTTTGGAGCTAGAGCAATTAAAGAGTCAAAGATTAAATATATAAACTCACCCGAAAGTGAAATCTTTAAAAAAGGAGAGATTTTATATGGTTTAAAACAAAATGTTGAATTCATTAGAGAGAAAAAAGAATTAATTTTATTGGAGGGCTACCTCGACGTAATTTCCTTATACGAAAGAGGTATAAAAAATACAGTTGCAACACTTGGAACTACTCTTTCTCAAATACAGTTAATGAAAATGTGGAATTTTAGTGATATTCCTTTTATTTGTTTTGACGGAGATTTAGCAGGAATAAATGCTGCAAAAAAAATTGCTAGAAAAATTATCCAATTTTTAATACCTGGAAAGTCATTAAAATTTATTTTTTTACCTGATGGTCACGATCCAGATAGCTTTATTCTTGGTTATTCTATGGAAGAATTTGAATCATTAAAAAAAAAATCTTTAGATCTATCAGAAATAATATGGGATATATTACAGGAACCTAATTTAGATAGAACCCCTGAAAACATGGCTCTTTTAGATGAAAAAATTATTAAAGTTTCAAATACAATTCAGAATAAAACAGTATCAAAAGAATATTTCAAATTTCTGAAAAATCAAAAAGATCAATTTTATTGGAATCAAAATAAATACAAATTATCTACAAAAAAAATTAAAGAATCTAGAAATAATATAAATATTAATTTAAATGACAAGATTCTTCTGGTGTTTTTATTTTTTGATTTAAAACTATTAGAAGAGTTTCATGAAGAAATATCGTCACTAGAATTAGGTGAAAAGAAATTAGAATCTTTAAGAAAATTTATCTTAGAAAAATTTGCTAATCTTCATCAAACTAAATTTAAAGAAGAGCTAGAATTATTAAAAAATAATAATAAAAATTTGTTAGAAGAACTAATTTCTTTAGAGAAAACTCACATAAGAAGTTTAGAAATCGATGAAAAGAAAAAATTTATTAAACAGGTTATTAGAAATTTGCGTCTACCAATTATTGTAAAAGAAAGAGAAAGTTTAAAAAATGAAATTATATCATGTAACAATCAAGATAAACTTAACAAACTCATAAAAAAGCATGATCAAATAAATAATGAAATAAAAAGTATAAGAAATAAAATACTTGAGTAATGTTCATATAGTGTTCATATAATATTTAGTATTAAATATATCCTTTATGAGTCAAATAAAAAAAAATCAAAAAAATAAGAGAGAAAATTCTGAAGAGCCTTTGATTGATAAGTCAAATGAGTTAATGAAGAGGTTGATTTCCAAAGGAAAAAAACAAGGATTCCTCAACTACAGTGAGGTAGAAGAAGCATTAATAAATGAGCAATCTGAAGACAAAGAAGAGTTTTATTCAAAAGTTGATAATTTAAATATTCAGATATTTAATAATGAAACTGACGAAAATTCATCTGAAGAAGAAGAGGCTACAACAAATGTTGCAGTTAAAGAAAAAGAAGAAGATACCGGTAGAACTGATGATCCTGTCAGAATGTACCTTAAAGAGATGGGTAATGTTGAATTGTTATCTAGAGTTGGTGAAATTGAAATTGCAAAAAGAATTGAGAATGGTAAGAAAAAAACGATTGATGCATTTTCTAGATGCACAATTTCAATGAACTTAATTGCAGAAAATTTTTTGATTTATAGTAATTCACAAACTCAATTAAGAGATTTTATCGATTTAGACTCTACATTTAGATCCGTAAACGGTGAACAGGATGATTATAATGACATTGAAATCAAAGATGATGAAATTTTTGAAAATGTTAATCAAGAGGATACTGAATCAAAAGAAGATGAAAATGAAAACGAAAACGAGAATGATTATGATGATTCAGATAATAATGATGAAAATAGTGAATTATCTGATCTATCAATATTGGAAAAAGAAGAAAGTTTAAGACAACATATTGAGAAGAATTTAAAGACTTTTAGTAAAAACCTTAAAAAATTTAAAAAACTTAAAATAAATTATCTTAATGCATTAGAACAGAGGAAAAAGATTGATTCTAAAGATGAAAAAAAGATTGATACAGTAATAAATGTGATTTCAGAAAATATTAAATCTCTTTACATTAATCAGAATAAAATTGATGAAGTTGTTTCCATTTTAAATAAACATAATTTAGAGATTATTTCAGGAAAAAGAAAATTAAAAAATATAGCTAAGAAACTTAAGATTGATGATAAGGAATATGACAATGAATTTCAGAAAAATTATTTAAAAAAGAATTGGCTTAAAAATCTATCAAAAAGAAGTGAAAAGAAATGGGTGGATTTTTCTAAAAAAGAAGATGTTTATGATATTCTTAGTAAGTTTAGAAATATTATTGATTCAACATTAATGACATTAGATGAGATAATTCATATTGGATCACTAGTAAATGATGGAGTTAGAGAATCTGGTAAGGCTAAAAAAGAAATGATCGAGGCTAATTTACGTTTAGTGATTTCAATCGCAAAAAAATATACTAATAGGGGGCTTCAGTTTTTGGATTTAATTCAAGAAGGAAATATTGGTTTAATGAAAGCAGTTGATAAATTTGAATACAGAAGAGGTTATAAATTTTCAACTTATGCCACGTGGTGGATTAGACAGGCTATAACTCGTTCAATTGCAGATCAAGCTAGAACAATAAGGATACCTGTGCACATGATTGAAACAATAAGTAAACTTGTACGAGTTTCTAGACAACTCTTAAATGAGAATGGTGTTGAGCCTCAACCAGAGGAATTAGCATCGAGATTAGGTATGCCTTTAGAAAAGGTGAGAAAAGTTCTAAAGATTGCAAAAGAGCCTATAAGTTTAGAAACACCAGTTGGTGACGAAGATGACAGTCATTTAGGTGATTTTATTGAAGACAAAGCAATAAAATTACCGTTAGATGCTGCAATTCAGAATAACCTTCGTGAAGCAACAACAAGTGTTCTTTCTACTCTTACACCGCGTGAAGAAAGAGTATTAAGGATGAGATTTGGGATAGGCATGAATACTGATCATACTTTAGAAGAAGTCGGTCAACAGTTTTCGGTCACAAGAGAAAGAATTCGACAAATTGAGGCTAAAGGTTTGAGGAAATTAAAGCACCCAAGTAGATCTAGAAAATTAAGAAGTTTTCTAGATAATTAGCTTTAGCAAGGTGAGCATGGAGTTTTTCCTTAAAAAAAATTTATATTAGACTCCTTTTATTTTTTCGTGTTAAATATTTCTAAATTTTAGGCCCGTAGTTCAGTTGGTTAGAACGCACCGCTCATAACGGTGTTGTCGGGGGTTCAAGTCCCTCCGGGCCTACCAAAAAAATATCTAATGAAATTTAAAGAGAAGAGTTTGATTTGAAGTTTTAAGAACCAGTTTTTTTCTCCATAGCGTCTATTAGGCCTGTTACACCTTTGGGATTATTTTTTATTACAGAAGAAAATTCCGCTCTTTGGGTAACTAGCATACTTACACCATCAATGTTAACGTCTAATATCTTAAATTTTTGATTCTTATTTAAATACATTTTCCATTGCAGCTTTAGAATAGGGCCGTCTTTATTTATTATGTTTGTAATTACATTATAGTAATTGTTCTCCAGAACTGAATCAATTGCCTTTACTTGTCCCTGCCATCCTTTGAACTTCGGTGCATATGTGGCTACCACATAATTATTAAATGATTTTACAAACCTTTTTTGTATATTTTTATCAATTGTTTTCCAATGCCTACCTAAAACAAACCGAGAAATATAGTAATTGTCAAAAGCCGAAAGATAAATGTTTTTAAAATTGGTGTGTCTTTGAGAGTCAGTTATTGATGGATTAGAGACTTTTCCCATCACTTCTTGACCAAGTTTTTCTATAAAAATTTTGCTTTTACTTATATTATCCTCTGAAAGTACAGTGAATGGAGATACTAAAAAACATAAGAATATTAACTTATAAATTGATCTCATGACTAGTTTGTGTAGGATACTGGGAACTCGTTATATTCAGGATAGTTAGATGAAGGTAAAGAATTTTTATAAGAAATTGGTGTTTTTTTGACCTCAAAGTCTGTTTTAACTATTCTTTCTACTTCAACTTTTAATTCAGGTTCGTCATAAACGTCTATAGGCAAAATATTCATTGAAAGATCTTCATCTTCCATTTCTCCTGAAATATCTTTTCTTCTTTTTTGTCTGTAAAGACTTCTCATAGTTGCATAAAAGTCAAGTGAACTTGATTTCATTTCTTCAACATAATCTAAATACTTTTCTCTTTTGTCAACACCTCTGAACACCGGTCCTGATAATCTGCCTTCAAGTCCAATGCCGTTCATTCTGTAAGCAAAGGAAAGGGGATTGGTTATTGCATCAACTCCCATTCCAAAACCATCTCTGACACTAGAAGGCCCAAAGATTGGTAACATTACATATGGACCGTCTGGAACACCCCAAGTTGCTAAGGTTTGACCAAAATCTTCTTCAACCTCTCTGATTCCACCAAATTCTTCTGTACTTGCTGGATCGAAAAGTCCACCTAATCCAAAAGTAATGTTAATTATAAATCTAGCAAGGATATCTCCAATACTTTTTTTGTTTAATTGCAAAATAGCATTACCCAAACTAACTGGAGTTTTTGCCATAGATGCAGCATTAGCAATGGGTTCTCTTGGAATATCCGGAACTTTTCTCCATGCTTTTGCGATAGGAATAAATACATTATCATCTAATTTGTTATTAAACTCAAAGATATTTCTATTAACGTTTTCCCAGGGGTCGTTATTATCCAACTCACTTGAAAAGCTAGAATACCCAAAAAGCAATAAGACTAGAAATAATAAAGTATTAATCAATATCTTGATGTTACATGTAAAAAATTTAACCATATTTAGTTTATAAAAAATTTTAACTATTAATTTAAAACATTATATAATAAAAAAATAAACTTAAAAAATAAATTTTTAAAATATTTGATTTAATTTATCTTTTACTATTGCAAATATGTCACAAGTCTCAAAAAAAATCAGTGTTTCCTTTGAATTTTTCCCCCCAAAAGACCCAAATGCTATTAATTCATTATGGGCTAATATTAAAAGGCTTGAACCATTAGATCCAACCTTTATTTCGGTTACTTATGGCGCAGGAGGTTCAACCCGAGAAAACACGCATAACTTAGTAAAAGAAATTAAAAAAAAAACGAACCTTAAACCCGCAGCTCACTTGACATGTATCGGATCAACACAAGCAGAAATTGAAAAAATAGCAGAAGACTACTGGGAAGCTGGAATAAGAGATATAGTAGCTTTAAGAGGAGATAAACCTAAACAAAAAAAACCTTTTTCTAACGATTTTAGATATGCAACAGACTTGATTGCATTATTAAAGAAAAAATTTGATTTCAACATAACTGTTTCAGCATATCCTGAAATGCACCCTGATTCATTATCTTTAGAGCAGGAATATGACGTTTTAAAAAAAAAAATAGATCTTGGTGCTTGTAAAGCGATTACACAATTTTTCTTTGAATCTAACTTTTTTATAGATTTTATTGATGGTGCAATAAAACGTGGGATAAATATTCCTATTGTTCCTGGTATTTTACCAGTGACAAATTGTAAAAAAACAATTGAATTTGCTAAAAAAATGAACTGTAATATGCCAAAATCATTATTAAAAATGTTTGAAGGCCTTGATTCTGACCCGGACACAAGAAAACTTGTTGCTGCGACAATTGTTTATGATCAATGTCAAACTTTGATTAGCGAAGGGATAGAAGATTTTCATTTCTATACTCTAAACAGAGCAGATTTATCTTTCGCAATTTGTCACATATTGGGCTTAAGAACATTGAAGGATTAATTGTGATAGAGATAAACAAAATTATTAGTGTTTTAGAAAAAAAAATTTTAATTTTAGACGGTCCAATGGGAACTATGATTCAGAAGGCAAAACTTTCTGAAGATGATTTTAGGGGGGGAAGGTTCAAGAATTTTAAAAAATTATTAAAAGGCAATAACGATATTTTGAATCTAACTAATGAAAAATTGATATATGACATTCACTATTCTTATCTTAAAGCTGGAGCAAACATTATTGCAACTAATACTTTTAACTCAACAATGACATCTCAAAAAGATTATGAATTCCAGGAATATTCTTTTGAACTTAATTATGCTGGGGCAAAGATAGCAAGAAAAAGTGTTGATGACTTTAAAAAAAAAAATCCAAATGATTTCATACTTGTTGCAGGTGTTCTAGGACCAACAAACAGAACATGTTCAATTTCTCCTGACGTCAATAATCCAGGTTTTAGAAATATATCATTTGATGAACTTTGTGAAGATTATGAAGTATCCATTAATGCTTTAATTAAAGGTAAAGTTGATTTGATAATGATAGAAACAGTTTTTGATACTCTTAATGCCAAAGCTGCATTAATGGCAATAAAAAATGTAGAGAATTCAAAAAAAACTTTAATTCCAATTATGATATCAGCAACAATAACTGACCTTTCTGGAAGAACATTGTCGGGTCAGACGATTGAGGCTTTTTACAATTCGGTTAGCCATTCAAATCCTCTTGTAATAGGCTTAAATTGTGCTTTGGGACCTAAAGAGCTAGAACCACATTTAATAGAACTTAGTAGAATATCAGAAGCATTCATTAGTGTTCATCCAAATGCCGGTTTGCCAAATGCTTTTGGAGAATATGATGAAACTCCTAATTCTATGGCAAAATATATTAAAAAATGGAGTGAGAATGGTTATATTAACATTGTGGGAGGTTGTTGCGGTGCAACACCTAGTCATATTAAAGAGATGAAAAAAGTATGCGAAAAATCAAGCCCAAGAAAATCTATTGAAAAAAAAAATTCATTAAGATTATATGGACTAGAACCCTTTAACTACATGTAATATGCATAAGAATACAAATTTTATAAATATAGGAGAAAGAACCAACATTACTGGTTCATTGCTTTTTAAAAAATTAATTTTAGATAATAAATTTGATAGTGCGGTTTCAGTAGCAAAAGATCAAATAGAAAATGGTGCACAAATCATTGATATAAATATGGATGAGGGGTTACTTGACTCAAAAAAGGCGATGGTAAACTTTCTTAATTTAATTTCATCAGAACCAGACATAGCAAAAGTTCCTTTTATGATTGACTCTTCAAAATGGGAAGTTATTGAGGCAGGGTTAAAGTGCATTCAAGGAAAGGCCATTGTAAATTCAATAAGTTTGAAGGAAGGTGAGAAAGCTTTTATAGAACAAGCTAAATTAATTAGATCTTATGGAGCAGCAGTTGTGGTTATGGCTTTTGATGAAAAAGGTCAAGCTGATAGTAAGATTAGAAAATTCGAAATATGTAAAAGAGCATATGAAATTTTAAAAAGAATTAATTTTCCTCCTCAAGATATTATTTTTGATCCAAATATTTTTGCAGTGGCTACAGGAATCAAGGAGCACAATAATTACGCATTAGATTTTTTTGAGGCTACTAAATTAATAAAATCTAACCTTCCATTAGCAAAGGTTTCAGGAGGTTTGTCTAATGTTTCTTTTAGTTTTAGAGGTAATAATCAAGTAAGAGAAGCTATGCATTCATGTTTCTTGTTTCATGCGATAGAAGCTGGACTTGATATGGCAATTGTAAATGCCGGACAAATTACTATATATGAGCAAATACCTAGTGATCTTAAAACTGCAATAGAAGATGTATTATTTAATAGAAGCAATGATTCGACAGAAGCATTAATTGAAATATCAAAAAAATATAGCAAAAATAAAGAACAGAAGAAATCCATTAAATCATGGAGAAAAAAAAATACTGAAGAAAGAATTAAATTTGCTCTTGTCAATGGATTAAACGAATATATAGAGGAAGATACTGAAGTTTTGAGGAAAAAGTATCAATCACCACTTGATATTATTGAAGGGCCACTGATGGATGGTATGAATGAAGTTGGAGACCTTTTTGGATCAGGAAAAATGTTCTTACCACAAGTTGTGAAATCAGCAAGAGTTATGAAACAATCAGTTGCATATCTATTACCTTACATGGAAAATGAAAAAACAAAAGATACTACTAAAGGCAAAATTCTTTTAGCAACTGTAAAAGGAGATGTTCACGATATAGGTAAAAATATAGTTGGGGTTGTTCTTCAATGTAATAATTTTGAAGTAATTGATTTAGGAGTAATGGTTCCTGCACAAAAAATTATGGAAGCAGCAATAAGCGAAAATGTAGATTTAATTGGTTTATCTGGTCTAATAACGCCCAGTCTTGATGAAATGTGTTTTGTAGCAAGTGAATTAAGTAGAAACAATATTCATAAACCTTTGTTAATTGGAGGGGCAACTACATCTAAAATTCATACTGCAATAAAAATTGAACCGCTTCATGATTCTGGTGTTTGCCATGTTACAGATGCTTCAAGAGCTGTATCAGTTTCAACTAATCTGATTTCAAAAAATAAATGTATGCCATTTATTGATTCATTAAAAAGAGAATATGCAGAATTGAGACAAAATTTTCAAAAAAAGGGTAAAATTTCTGAAAAAAATAGTTTCAATAACAGTAGGATAAATAAATTTAAATTTGAATGGAATAACTATTTACCTCCAAAACCGAAGTTAAAATCCCTTAAAGTTTTTAATAGTATTAATATAGAAGAGATCATCCCATTTTTTGATTGGAAGCCATTCTTTCAGGCTTGGGAGTTACATGGAAACTTTCCAGAAATTTTGAAAGATAAAACTGTTGGAGTTGCTGCATCTGAGTTATGGAAAGATGCAAATAAAATGTTAAATGACATTATTAAAAAAAAATTAATTACTCCAAAAGCCGTAATTGGTTTTTGGCCAGCAAACTCAGTTGATGAGGATATTGAAATATATTCAGACAATAATCGAAAAAAAGTAAAAAATAAGTTTTATTTTTTAAGACAACAAATGAAAAAAAGTTCATCAAGTCGACCAAATTTTTGTTTATCTGACTTTGTTGCTCCAAAATCTTCTAAAAAGCATGACTATATCGGTGGTTTTTTAGTTACAGCTGGAGGAGAAATAGAAGATATTGCAAAATTTTACGAGGATAAGAAAGATGATTATAACTCAATTTTAATTAAGTCTCTTGGAGATAGATTTGCAGAGGGTTTGGCAGAAAAATTACACCAAGATGTTAGATCTAATTATTGGGGGTATAGCCCCAATGAAAGTCTTAATAATATTGATTTAATAAGAGAAAAATATACTGGTATAAGACCAGCACCAGGATATCCAGCTTGTCCTGATCATACAGAAAAAGAAACATTATTTGATTTATTAGAAGTTGGTAATAATCTAAAAGTCAAATTAACAGAATCATTTGCAATGACACCAGCAAGCTCAGTTGCTGGACTTTATTTCTCAAATCCTAAATCTGCATATTTTGGTGTTGGTAAGCTTAAAAAAGATCAGGTCGAATCATATGCTAGTAGAAAAGGGATCAGTATAGAAGAAGCAGAAAAATGGTTGGGTCCCAATTTAGACTATTCACCTAAAAAAGCAGCTTAATGAAAAATACTCTAGAAAAAATTGATATACCTGAACCAGATTTTATAAAAAAATTAAATAATGAGCAAAAGGCGGCTGTGAACAACCTTGAGGGACCGCTCCTAGTCCTTTCGGGAGCAGGAACTGGCAAAACAAAAGTACTAACGACAAGATTGGCTAATTTAATTTTTAATAAAAAAGCAAAAATTTCAGAAATACTATCAGTGACTTTTACAAATAAAGCTGCATTTGAAATGAAAAAAAGGGTTGAAGAGATCCTTCAAACGCCAGTTGAAGGGATGTTTATAGGAACCTTTCATTCAATTGGTGTGAAAATTTTAAGAAAACATTCTGAAATGGTAGGCTTGAAAAGTGACTTTACAATTTTAGATAAAGACGACCAGCTACGTCTTATTAAACAAGTTATATCCGCAATGGAGCTAGATTTAAAAATTCATACACCAAAAAAATATCTTTATATGATTGATCAAATGAAAAATCTTGGATTATCTCCTAAAGAAATTGTAGGCCATGAATTTGAAAAACAATCTAATGGAAAGTTAAGTGAAATTTATAATTTTTATCAAGAGAGATTAAAAAACTATAACTCTGTGGATTTTGGAGATTTGATTCTTTTACCACTACTTTTATTGAGAAAAAATAATGAAATTTTAAATTTTTACCAAAAAAAATTTAAGTATATTCTGGTAGATGAGTATCAAGATACAAACGCAACTCAATATATGTTCTTAAGAATTTTGTCTGGGATAAAAAAAAATATTTGCTGTGTTGGAGACGAGGATCAATCAATCTATGGCTGGCGAGGTGCTCAACTTAAAAATATACTTAATTTTGATAAAGATTTTGATAGTGCAAAGATAGTAAGACTTGAGCAAAACTATCGTTCAACGGGAAATATTTTGGCAGCTGCAACAAGTCTAATTTCTGAAAACAAAGAGAGGATTGGAAAAAAACTTTGGACAGTCGATGAGAATGGTGAAGCAGTAAAAATATACAATATTGAAAATGATGAATTTGAAGCGGCATTTATTAGTAACGAAATTTTTGAACTCGAAAAAATAGGTGTAAAACTTTCCCAGATTGCAATTCTAACTAGAGCAAGTTTTCAGTTTAAAGATTTAGAAGATAGATTTATTAAAGAAAGCATTAAATACAAAGTTGTAGGTGGGTTAAGATTCTATGAAAGAAAAGAAATTAAAGATGCACTAGCTTATTTTAAACTCTTGATAAATAAATCCGATAATTTATCATTTGAGAGAATTATAAATTTACCAAAGAAATCAATTGGACCATCTACAATTAAAAAGCTTTATGAAATTTCTAAAAAGGAAAAAACCAATCTTTACGAAGCTATAAAAATTGGAATAAAAAACAAATCATTCACAAGCACCATAGAAAAGAACTTTAGTCAATTTTTGATTATAATTGATAAACATACTCATATGCTTGAATCAACCCCACATTCTGATGTTGCTGGTTCACTTTTGGATGATTCAGGTTATAGTGATATGTTGCAAAAAGAAAAAACACCTGAAGCTGAAGGAAGGCTTGAAAATTTAAAAAAATTGGTAATTGATATCAGAAATAGAAATTCTCTTAATGAATTTTTAGAAGAAGTTAGTTTACTCACTGATACTCTTGACGATAATAAAGTTACTTCAAAAATATCACTTATGACTTTGCATAGCGCTAAAGGACTTGAGTTTGATTATGTTTTTTTACCTGGATGGGAAGAAGGAATTTTTCCAAATCAGAGAAACATTGATGATAATGGATCAAAGGGACTTGAGGAGGAAAGAAGATTGGGTTATGTAGGAATCACAAGAGCAAGAAAAAAATTGACTATTAGTTATGTGAATTATCGAAAGCAATACAATTATAGTTTTTACAGATCACTGCCATCAAGATTTTTAAGTGAATTACCAAAAAAAAACTGCGAACTTGTTGTATCTGAACAAAATAAAAAGTTTAAAAAAAAATTAAAAACTTTCATAAGTTGTGATTTTTCAATTGGTGATAATATATATCATGAAGAGTTTGGGGAAGGAAAAGTATTAGGGATAAATGAAAAAAAGCTACAAATTAGGTTTAAAAACAGTAACGAAATTTTAAAAATTTTTTCGGATTTTGTTAAGAAAATTTAATTTAGTTTGAAAAAGATAATCTTTGAAATAAATTTTGATAAAGAAAATGAATTGATTTTTATCAAAAATACCTTTGACAATGTAATTTTCTTTAAAAAGAAAAAAAAGTGGACAGTAGAAATAATTATTAATAATAAAACTGAATCAACACTAGTCACTTCTTTTTTAAAAAAAAGAAAATATAAATTTTTATCTGAATATATTAGATCTAAAAATTGGGTTGCTGACAATGTAAGTAAAGATAAATTAATTTATGCAAACTCCTTTACTTTTTCGCAGGGGATTAATAAAAAAATAAAAAAAAAAAAAAATCATTTTTTCATACCAGCTGGAGAAGCTTTTGGAACTGGAGGCCATTCATCAACAAAATTAATTATACATAATATTGAATTTTTATTTAAAAAAAAAAAAATTTCAAAAAGTTTTGACCTAGGATCTGGAACGGGAATTTTATCTTTTGTATTAAGAAACTTAAATAAAAAAAAGGTTTATTCATCTGATTACGATAAAAATGCCGAAAATACTTTGAAAAATAACTGTAAACTTAATCAAATTAATGGAATTAGTTTTATAAGGTGCAGGGATTTGAAAAGTAGAATATTTAAAAAGAATAAATTTGATTTAGTAGTCTCTAATTTATTATTAAATTCCTTTAAAGATCTGGGTAAGGATTTATCTTTAATACTTTATTCGGGAGGATTTCTAATAATTTCTGGGATATTGGAAAATCAGAAAAATTCCATGGTTTCATACTTTAGTAGTTTTAATTTTAAGTTAGTCAGATTCATTAATTTAAGGGGATGGGTTTCAATAATGTTTAAAAAAGTGTAACTAATCATCATGAATGAAAAAATTAGGTCTCTTTTGAAAGAATTATCAAAAATTGGTGGGGATGTCTATATTTTACCGTCAACCGATGAGTTTTTGAATGAATACACTCCTCATTATAATAAGAGACTACAATGGCTTACAAACTTTACTGGTTCTAATGGCTTTGCAATAATTTCTAAATTTCATAGTGTTTTATTTACTGATGGAAGATATATGCTCCAGGCTGCGAAAGAGCTAGAAAATTCTTTTAAAGTTATAAATTTATCAAATGAAAATATTTTTAAATATTTAAAGGATAATTTTAAAAACAAAAAAATTATTCTTGATACTAGACTGTTCAAAAAAGATTTTGTTGATAATCTGCATAAATTTTATACAGAAAGTTTTATAAAACACGATAGAATTCAGATAGTTGACAAAATCTGGATTGATAGGCCAAAGGAAAAAGTTGAGAAAATATTCTTGTTAGATAAAAAATATTCAGGAATTACAGCAGACAAAAAGATAAAAAATTTAAAAGAATTATTTAAAAAATATGATTTTTTAATTTTAAGCTCACCTGAATCAGTCTGTTGGCTTCTAAACATTAGAGGATTTGATTTACCTAATACTCCTCTGGTTTTTTGCAGAGCTATTTTATCAAAAAAAGAAATTAAATTTTTTATTGATAAATCAAAAATTTCCAAAAAAAATTCAAATTTTTCAAGAATTAAACCTAAAATACTTCATTTATATGAGTTTGAAAAATATCTTAGTGATATTCCCAAAGATGTAAAAGTTTATGCTGATAAAGAACTTTCATACTTTCATTACAATATTTTAAAAAAAAAGAATAGAGCTGTAACTTTGGGTGTGGATCAATGTAAATTATTAAAGTCACAAAAAAATGTAGTAGAAATAAAATTGGCAAAAAAATCTCATATTTTTGATGGCATCGCTTTAGTTAACTTTTTTTATTGGTTAAATAAACAAGATTTTAAAGAAAAAATTACAGAATATGATGTAGCATGTAAATTAGAAGAGTTTAGACAAAAAAATAAAAACTTTTTCTGTCCAAGTTTTCCTACTATATCAGCTGTTGGTCCCAATGGAGCAATAATTCATTATCAGCCAGGAAAAAAATGTAAAACTTTAAATTCTGATTGTCTCTATTTATGTGATTCTGGGGGACAATATTATGGAGCAACCACTGATGTAACAAGAACAGTTTATTTAGGTAAAGGTCGGAAACCCAGTAAAGAAATAAAATATTTCTACACATTAGTGTTACTAGGGCATATTAATATTTCAATGTTAAAATTTCCAACCGCGACTAGAGGAGTGCAAATTGACATTCTGGGTAGACAGGCTTTATGGATGAATGGGTTCGATTATAATCATGGAACTGGTCACGGGGTTGGAAGTTTTCTTGGTGTTCACGAATCTCCCTTTGGAATATCAAAAACATTCAATGAATTTGCTTTAAAACCAGGGGTTATAATATCTAATGAACCTGGATACTATAAGAAAGGGAGTTTCGGAATTAGAATTGAAAATCTTCTACTTGTAAAAAATTCAAATATAAAGGATTTTTTAGAATTTGAAACTTTGACTTTATGTCCCTATGAAAGGAATCTAATTGACAAAAAGCTTTTAAATAAGGATCAAATTAATTGGTTAAATAATTATCATCAAAATGTTTATAAAAAACTATCAAAATTTGTTAATTCTAAAGTAAAAACTTGGCTAAAAATGAAAACAAAAAAGATTTAGATTGAAATATCAATAAGTTTTTTTGCAGCTACTTTAGCTTCTTCAGTAATCTCTTTGCCAGAAAGCATCCGAGCAATCTCATGAACTTTATCTTCATACTTTAACTTTTCAATAGAAACTCTTACACTTCCATTATTATTTTTTTTTTTTACAAGAAAGTGATCTTTACCTAAAACTGCAACTTGAGGTGAATGGGTTACAACTATTACTTGCCTATTTTTTCCTAATTTTCTTAATCTTTCTCCTACTGCTGTGGATATTGCACCACCAATACCACTATCAACTTCGTCGAAAACAATTCCTGATTTTGAATTTCTTTGGGAAATTACTTTTACTGCTAGTGCAAATCTGCAAAGCTCACCCCCTGATGAAATATTTTTTAAGTCATCCATATCTGCTTTGGGGTTAGTTTTTATTTTAAAAGTAACTTTATCAAAGCCTTTTTGACTTGATTGATTTTCCTCAATAAAAGTTTTAAATACCGCATTCTCTAGCTTTAAGGAGGGTAGTTCTTTATTAATTTTTGCATCCATATCCAAAGCATGCATTTTTCTTAATTTTGAAATGTTTCTTGCACAGGATAGATATTTACTTTTTTCAAGTTCATATTGATTTTGTAGATTCTTTAGATGTTCATCGTGATTTTCTAAACTATTTAATTCTTTATTGAGTGCTTGCATTAAATCTTCAAGACTATCTTCATTAACTCCATGCTTTCGAGAGATTTTTTTATATTGGAATAATCTTTCATCAATTTCTTCTAATGAAGAGAAATTATCTGTAATATTAGAGAAATTTTTAATTGTTTCAGAAATATCGGAAATCTCTATTGAGAGAGATTCTAAAGAATTTACAACTTGTTTTTGTTCTTTGTCTAACAAATCATAAATTCTTTTAAAAAGATTTAAATTTTTTGTCATTAATTTTTCGATACCGTCGGGCTCATCTGATGAAAAGTTATTATTTATTTGACTTAAACTCTCGTTAATTTTTGCGCTATTTTGTAGAATTTTTTTTTTTTTTGTAAGTTCAAAGAATTCATTTTTTTTTGGTACTAATTCCTTAATTTCTTTTAAATCAAAATTTATACTTTCTCTTTTCTTTACTAAATCTTCATCTTTATTAACAAAATCCATATACTGTTTCTCAGATTCTTTCATTGATTCCCAATTACTTCTTAACTGCATGATTTCACTATTATAATTTCCATATTCATCCAAAGTTTTAATATGAGAAGAATTATCAAGAAGACCTTGTTCAGAAAACTGACTTTGTACTTCCATTAGTTCATTTGAAATTAATTTTAAGCTATTCAGACTAACAAGATTATCATTTATAAATGCTTTACTTTTTCCATCCTCACTAATAATTCTTTTTATTAAAATTTCTTCAGAATATTCAATTTCAATTTCTTCTAAAATAGTTTTTATTGAAGAAAAGTTTTCTATATTAAATAATGCAGTAATACTAGTTTTTTTTCCTTTAGGTGGTTTGAATGAACTTTTAAGCCTATAACCAGAAACAATATTTAGTGAATCAAGAATCATTGATTTACCTGCCCCTGTTTCTCCTGTTAAGACGGATAGACCCTGGTTAAAAACGAAGTCTATTTGATCAATCAACAATAAATTTTTTATTGATAAATGTTTTAACATATTAAATTAAGTCAAACGCTCGTGAATCTAATTTTTCTAAATCAAGTTCTTTTTTCTTAAATTTTCTTAAATTTTTATCAACTTTATATTTTTTAAGAAGTTTTAAAGCATCTTTACTCCAGGATGATTTCGGAAAATTATATTTTAGAATTTGATATAGATAAATCGATTGTTTACGCAAACCAAGAGAGACATAGCATTCAATGATTCTATAAATGGATTCCGGAACATGAATTGTTCTTTTATAATCTTTTATAATGTTTTTATATCTCTTTATACTAGCTAGTAAGAAACCTTCAGATTGATAAAATTTCCCAATCTTCATTTCTTTCGAAGCTAGATGGTTTCTCAAGGTTTTTATATGACCTCTAGATTTTATAGCATATTTTGTATTGGGAAACCTATTTTCTAGTTCTGAAAATGTTTCAAATGCCTTGACTGAAAATTTCTGATCAAGATTTATGTCTGGCATTCTTTCAAAATATGAGAAGCCTTTAAGATAAAGTGCATAGGGAATTAATCGATGATTTGGATTTAATTCAACAAATTTACTTAAAGTAAGAATTGCTTCATCGTATCTATTTGATGAATAAAGTGCAAAACCCGCCATAACTTGTCCCTTCGATGCAAGTTCTGAATAAGGGTGTTGTAGTTCTAACTCATTAAATATATCAATGGAGTTTTCAAATTCTTTATTATTAAGCAGCCTAATAGCTTGATTATACATACTCACATCACTTCCAAACTGTACATTTACCTGTGTCTCGTCAGATGTGGAGCATGATAGATTAAGTAAAATTATGAGTAGAAAAAATATCTTAAAAAACATTATGATATTTTTAAATTATTTTATAGCTAAATAAAGACTTTTTTTTTAGTTTGAATAAACAATTTTCCAATTAGATTGAGACTCAAATATCTTTTCTAGAAGTTTAAAATTCATTTCGTGGCCACTAGAAGATGTGAAGAAAGAACCTAAAAATTTAAACCCACCAAGTGATATATCACCAATAAAATCCAATACTTTATGTCTAACAAATTCGTCTGAGAATCTTAAACCTTCGGGATTTAAAACTTTATGATCATCAAGAACAACAGCATTATCTAGACTGCCGCCTAAAGCTAAACCCTGTTTTCTTAAGTCATCCACTTGGTTTAGAAAACCGAATGTCCTAGCTGAACAAATTTGTGTTTTATAAATACTTGGGTTAAGAAGTATAGAGATTGATTGTTTTCCAATTACTTTATGTTCAAAATTAATTTCTGATGTTATTAATGTTTGGTCAAAAGGTACAACTCTTACGACTTTGCTACCACTTTTAACCTCAACTTTTTTTAGTATTTTAATATATTTTTTAAAACTTTCTTGTTGAAGAAACCCAGTCTTTTGAAGTTTATCAACAAAAATTTTAGAAGAACCATCACAAACTGGGATCTCATTACTGTCTATATCAATAAAAACGTTGTCAATCTCAAGTCCATATAAAGCAGAAAGAATATGTTCAACAGTTGATACATAGTCTCCAGATGAATTTGAAATTAGGGTACACATATTAGTTGATTTAACACTTTTGTAGGAGGCTTGGATTTCTCTTACAACTCCATTATCCTTTCTTTGTCGAAAAAGATGACCAGTTCCAGCAGGAGCGGGGCTAATCACCATATTTATTTTTTTACCGCTGTGTAGTCCAATACCCGAAAAGGAAATTGAATTTTTAATTGTCTTCTGTTGTTTAGCTAATTCAAGTCTAGGAATGTTTTGACCGATAAAATTAACTTGAGGCTCAATTTTATGTTTAGTTTTTAGCACAATTTAAATTATCAAATTACAAATTATATGCTAATCACAAAAAGTTACACTATGTTACACTTTACGCATAACTATCTTCTATCCAGTTTTCTATTTTATCAAATAATGAAATTACTTTGTTTTCAGAAATTTGCTGATTTATCTGAGTAACTAATTGACTTTTTGTTAATTCTACAAGTCCTAATAAAGTGCTAAACTCTGGTTTATTATAAAAAAAACTATTTAAATTATTTACGTTACCAATTCTACATCTTCTATTAAAAATATGAGAGCAAAGATTTTCCAATCCGAAAATTTTACTTGCTCCTCCGGTTATTAATATATTGTTAATCCCAATTCTGGCATTTAAATCATCAAATAAGTTGTCTCTAATTATTTCTAAAATTTCTTCATACCTGGGTTTAATAATCCCGTGAAGTAAATTTTTATTAATTTTTCTTTTATTACTTGAGTCAAAGTTTAAATTAATATTTTCATTATATGAGGAGTTTAGACTTCCATGAATAATTTTTAATGTTTCTGCATTTTCTTCAGAAATATCAAGCCCTTTTGAAATATCTTTTGTAACATCTTTACCTGCAATAGGAAGATTATCAGCAAAAATTATTTTATTTTCTAAAAAAACAATTATTTTTGAAGAAAAATATCCAATATCAATACAAACCGTACCTTGCTTCATTTCATTAGAATTTAGATTACTTAAAGATGCGGCCACACCGGAATCAAAAAAATTCTTAATTGAAATTTTATTTTTTTTAAAGCATTTCTCTACGTTTTCAATATGAGTTTTGTCAACTAAAATATTAAAAGTAGATAATCCAAATTTGTTACATTTTTTTCCTATTGGATTGTCTATTTTGTATTTATCGTCTAGATAAAAAGTGATTGGAAAAGAATGTATAAGTTTTTTATTTCTCAAATTAGTTTCACTAAAGTTTTTTTTATAAATTTCTCTAATAGTTTTTTTTGTAATACCAAAATCACCAATTTTTAAATTAGAAAAATTCTTTCTTGCAAGAAGATTTGAATCAGTAATGTTTGAAAAAAATTGAATTTTATTTATTTCTAAATCTTTAGAGGCTGCTAAATAAACACTATTTATTTCATTAGATAATTTTTCTGGATCAACAATTTGATTTTTTACAATACCCTTACTTTTCCTGTGTCCCATTCCTAATATTTTGGTTTTGGAGTTTTCCGTTTTAAAAATTAGGCACGCAATTTTACTATTTCCAATATCAAAAACAGAAAACAGTCTTTCCTTTTTTAATTTAAACATCTTGCTTCACTCAAGTAAATTCTCCCGTTAATTCGTAAATCAATTTTATTAAATATTTCAAAAAATTCTAACCTTTTAATATTATCAATGATATCAATAGATTTTTTTAAATCTTGGATTGGTATTAAAATACATTTTCCACTTTGAAGATCAAATTTCCAACCAACATTTTCGTAAAAATAAATTTTTTCTGTATTTTTATTTAAATTGTTTTGTTCAGAGAAAATAGAAACTAATTTTTGAATTTGTTTATCTACACCTTTACCATAAACAGTAATAAGGTTTTGGAAAGAATGATTAAATTTTAAAATTTCCCCTTTTTTATCTAAATATTTGATTCTTTCACCATCATTCCAGAGAACAAAAGGATGGTTTTCTTCTATCTGGATATTAAGAACCCCAGAAGGCAAAAGCTCAAATTTAAAGTTTTTTACCTCATTTATTTTATATAACTCATTTTTTAATTGTTGTTTATTAAAAGACCAAAATTCTTGATTTTCATTAATTTTAATAGAATTCAAAATATAAGCTTCGTCTAAATAATTTAAATTTAAAATATTAATTTTAGTAATTTTTTTTTGTTCAATCAGCTCACTAAAACTAAATTCATGCAAAATTTTTGCATCCATTAAAAAGGTTATGATGAGAAGTGTGCCCCCAAAAATGAATATTATTTTTCGCATGAAGCATTTGCTAAAATTATTTCACATAAGTCAAAAAAATTTATTTTTA
>MDTE01057738.1_pt1 | contig 36022 bp, 23 predicted proteins | sample 811231 | NCBI WGS metagenome assembly MDTE01 (sample SAMN05326651, study PRJNA326480) | marine metagenome | isolation source: seawater | place: Indian Ocean: Red Sea | collected 2010
AATATGGAGATTGAATAGAACATGAAATTAGAAGATTATCAATTTTTTCAACAAAATGGTTATCTGTCTCTAGGAAAGATATTGACTGACGAAGAGCTAGCATTTTACCTGCGTCTTTACGATCAAGATCGAAAAGGTAAGAAACAATTTTGGTTTGATTATGGACATCACCATCAAACAGCAAACTATGACGTACTTGTCAGTACACCTGAATTCGACGGATTGATTCGACATCCCAAGGTTATTAAACCTTTATCTGATTTAATGGGTGGTGACGTTTGTTTTTCAGAGATTGGTATAAGGCATATGGAAGCTTATACTGGTGAACCAAGACACTGTGTTTGGCATCGAGACGGGGATGTCCGTGGAGGTCGACATCTCCTGGAACATCCTCTGAGATTACGGAATATACAACTGATGGTTTATTTGTCTGATGTCAGCGAGTCAACTCACTGTTTTTCAATTTCTCCAGAGTCGGTGGGACAACCAATCTTAGACAAGGCAGATCAGTTGGAACGAGGAGGCGTCCACAATCTCTACGGTGAAGCTGGGACCGCCATTGTATTTAATTTTTCCGTCTTACATACAGCAACTGTACGTACGACTAACAGTGAACGAAAAACTGTTCAAGTGTACTATGGACATAGAAATCAACCTCATATGGCAAATGATTCTCTAATACCGGTTGGTTTTTGGAAAAATCACCCAGATGAAGAGGTTCGTAATTTCTATGGAGTTTTAAACGATAAAACCCGAAAGTACCTAGAGACTGGAGGGGATGACGAAAAATCGTTAGACCAAGCTGCACAAATTTTATATAATATCGATTATAAAAATCGACAAAAACAATCACTTGCACCAGACGCCTAATTTTGGCATTAGTTTCTTTTCGTGCCATTTCAAGCCTGTTAATACAAATGACGGATAGGCTCTGTAAACGATAGGATAACCAAAATTCTGGCCTTGCTGTAGAAATAGATCTCCAATAAGGCCAGGATTTTTGATCGAAATTGAGTTAAAAATAACTTATTTTGGTTTGTTGAGTGATAAAAGTAAAAGAGTGTAGATTTTAAACTTCGGTTACAATCTTGATTTAACTTCTCCCCAGGCAATAGGCAACTTGTTGTATCGACGAACCGCTAGCGTATTCGCATTCATAGCCAACGCCATTTCTGAAACCGTTATAATTCTTTCCCACATTCTTACTTGTGCGATATCAGCGTTCAGCCACTGACCATCTTCTCGATGAGCAATAAAAATCGGACGATTTCCTTTTCCGCATGGGTCTCCTGCATTAGCCCCCTGAGCTACGACTTTTTTTGTTCCATCCAGATATATCTTCACCCCATCTTTTATGCTATAGGTTCCACACTGATAATGCCATTCATTGCCTAAAGTTCCACCACTTGGCTCAGATACCCCATTCCCGGGACAATTCCAAACTGACATCCCTGGTTCTAATCCGTCATAGACATAGAGAGCAAATTCCCATGCTCCGCCTGCGCCTTTCATAACAATAGGTTGGCGATTTTGTCCATGTCCGTCTGTACCCGTTTTTCCTACCTTGACCCAAGAGCATATGGTCATCCCTTTCCCTTTATCGGTATGAGAATCGAAATCCTTACCTTGACCTGCAGCATCTATTTTAATGAAAGTCGACTTTCCATCAAACTGTAATGCTTTGTCAAACATCGCTTTGTTACCATCACCCCACTTAGGTGCTTTTTTGCTCATTTCCGTTTTGAAATTGTTGGGACCATAGTCTTTGACAGTATTTCCGGTACCCTCATCCATCGGTAAATATAGAAAAAGATCTTTCTCAATATCTGCAGCTCTAGACAAAATCGACGTTGTGAAAAAAGCGAAGATTACCAGGAAGATTATATTATTACGATACATAATATCTCCTTAAATTTGATTAATCAGCCAGACGGATCCGTCAAAATCTAAAAGAGATTTACAACGTACCGGGCGTAAAAAATCTAGTAAAATATACGATTTAATGTTTTATGGTTATTGAATTTTCTGTAATGCCAACCAAAAGATACCAGCTGCAAACAATCATTTTAGTCAGAAATTATGCCTAATAAAATTTGGCAGTAGACCAGTCGATTTATTTGTAATAATACCCGAGAACTACGGATATTACACCTAATTTACTAATTTTTCATCAGACACTGGGCAGAATAATTAGCCTCGTTGGTAGCGCAGAACGAAAAGCCTATTTTCCCCAAAATCATGTAATGTATACCATATTTTGAGGACCAATCGTAAAACACGAATATAAAAGATACCAATAAATTTAATTAAAATATACGGTGTAGAAAACTTAATTCAACTGGATAATATAAGTGGTGTACTCGTTGGGAACGATCGATACTCTCAAAATTTTTCTTTATTTAAATGCTTTACCGCTTCATGTAGAAGTCAGCAGAATTCATAACTAGATTAGCCACCAGGGTTAGAGCCGCTGTTTTTGTTGGTGATAATGCCATATCAAAAGAAGATTCACCCACTCGTAACAGTTCGTTCGCAGCATTCTCATTTTGTTGAAAACGTTTGTAGCTCTGGCTGTAATATTGTTTCAGCACATTCATTTCCTCTTTAGTCGACTGATGAGAAGTAATCAGACAAAAGATTCGTTCCAGAAGTTCTTCTAATCCATTATCAACTTGATGCTGAACTGTTTCTGATAAAACCCGAGCTGCTTCGACAAATTGAGGATCATTCATTAGAACTAGGGCCTGCAAAGGTGTGTTTGTCACTTCTCTTTGTATTGTGCAAACACTTCGATCAGGTGCATCTAAGATCTGCATAGCAGGTGGTGGTGATGTCCTTCGTATAAAAGTATAGAGGCTGCGCCGATATAGAGAATTACCTTTGTCCATTTGATAGGTTTTCAGTTTTTTTGAAAAGTTATTTTTTTCAATCCAGAGACCAACCGGTTGGTACGGTTTAACACTTGGACCTCCGACTTTTCCATCTAACAAACCACTTGCAGCTAGGGCATTATCTCGTAAAAACTCAGCTGGCCACCGATAAGTAGTCGAGCGCCAAAGAAATTTATTATCAGGGTCTAGACGAATCGAATCTGGATTCACTCTAGAGGACTGTTGATATGTAGCTGAGGTTACCATAAGCTTAAGTAATTCTCGAACATTCCAACCTGAATCTCGAAATTTTATCGCTAGCCAGTCTAGTAGTCGCGGATGAGTTGGACGTTGCCCTTGGACGCCAAAATCATGAGGTGTGCGTACTAACCCCTGACCAAATATCATTTGCCAGTAGCGGTTGACAGCAACGCGCGCCGTTAGTGGGTTAGCAGGGGCAAATAACCATTTTGAAAACCCAAGTCGGTTAGTTGGTAGATTAGCAGAAAAAGGCATTACTATTGAGGGGGGATTAGGACTAACCTTTTGACGACGTCGGTTGTAGATGCCTTGCTCTAGGAGATAAGTATCCCGCGGAGGATATGCCTCCTTCATTACCATTACCAATGGAACTTGGCTAAAGTATTTAATCCGATTTTTGTATAATTTCCTGTACTCGAGTAAGTCCGTGCTCCAATCACTAGATTCTCTTTTGATCCAGTGCTCAAACCAATCGATATTAGTGAGCTTTATCTTAATTGGATGAAGGGTTGAATTACTCGAAGTATTAGCGGGATACGATTGATATAGTCTTGCTACTTCGACAGAAGTAAGAGCCCTCGAGTAGAAATTAAGATCGTCGAAACCACCATTGTATATCCCGAATTCACCTGTGGCACTTCGGTAACTTCGACCCATTCGGATATCTCGAGATTCATCAGCCACAATCGTTCGTGTCAAACTACTGTGCAGTGTATCTATTGAGCAAGCTCGTCCATTAATAAATAATCTTAAAGAATTACCGTTGTTCTCAAAATCAGTCCCATCGTAGCTAGCTACGATATGTGTCCACTCTTGATCTTTAACTCGATGTTTTGATCGAACATGTAGCAAATTATCCGGTAGGTTATGCACCAAGCGTGAAGATAATCTGTTTTGACCATCCAGAAATAAATCCCACCCCCGCCAATACTGATTTTTATTACCCGTGTTCCCCAACAAAGTTCGGGTGTTTTTTTTATCTTTTCTTGATTTTGGGCGAATCCAAACTGAGACACTAAATGCATCTCCTACATCGTAGATATCAATTTTTTTGAGCATTAAAAACCCATGTTCACCATTAATCTCTACCGCTTTTTTGTTGACTCCTGAGATGAATATTGGCGTATTTTTGAATATAATCTCAGTGATCCTATCTATGGTTAATTGAGATTTACCAGATTCATTATAAACTGTCTCTAGATTATCGAAGGGAAAAGATCGACTATAAGGTGGTAAACTAACGAGTTCTTGCTGTTTTATATACTGATTGGCAATTGAACTGAATTGATTATGTGCTATTCGTCGCCTTCGCTTCATTTTAGTTGCAATCGTATCTAGCTGAGTATCCAACATACCTAGTTCATGAGACGTTTCTTTACTTGGGTATGGTAGTGATGGTCCAAAGTTTCCATCATTACCTATCATACCGAGCTCTGGAACATTATTAAAGAAAGCACTGAAACGATAATAATCCAGCTGCGAAATAGGATCATATTTGTGATCATGACATCGAGCACAATTCATGGTTAATCCCAAAAATGCAGTAGCTGTTGTTTCGACTCGGTCAAAAACATTCTGAATTCGAAATTCTTCCTCGATTGATCCAGCTTCGCTCATCATGGGATGGTTGCGTTGAAACGCTGTTGCTAAGCGTTGTTCATGCGTTGGGAGTTCTAACAGATCACCTGCCAATTGCCAAGTCACAAATTGGTCGTAAGGTATATTACGTTGAAAAGCACCAATCACCCAATCACGCCATGGCCACATTTGTCGCCAACCGTCAGCGTGCATGCCGTGGGAATCGGCATAGCGCGATAAATCCATCCAATCCAATGCTAACCTTTCAGCATGGGCTGTCGTAGATAACAACCGGTCTACGACTTTTTCATAAGCATTATCTGAAGTATCTGCCAAAAAATCATCTATTTCTTCAATCGTTGGAGGTAGACCGGTCAAATCTATAGTAACCCTACGAAGTAAAGTAACCTTGTTAGCTTTAGGAGAAGGCTGAAGCTTTTTTTGAACTAGGACTGAGTGAATAAAATTGTCAATTTCATTACGGGCGTCAAACACAGAAAGTGGAGGATCAGCGATAACTGGGGGGGTGAATGCCCAGTGCTTATTCCATCCAGCGCCTTGGTCGACCCACTGATGTAGTATTTTAATTTCAGCTGTAGTTAGTTTCCTATGGCTATCGGGAGGAGGCATCCGAAATCTAGGATTTTGAGTCGTAATTCTGGATATTAGTTGACTACTTCCTGAATTTCCTGGAACGATAATGGGATTTTCTTTTCGAAATATTGTTTCTTTTCGATCTAGGCGCAGATTAGCCTGACGTGTTTTAGAGTCTGGACCGTGACAATGAAAACAATTATCGGCTAAAATGGGTAAAATCGATTCATTAAAAGAAATCAGTTCTGCCAAGATTTGAGGCGACCAAAATATAAAAATAGATAGAATTAAAAAAAGACGTATCACTTGCATCTTTGACCTTAATTTTTTTACAACAAAAAACAATATTCCGCTATCATAGGTACACAGATAATCTATCGCTGTTAGTCCTAAGGCAAATATTAGTATACATGTCTATCCAATAGAAAGATAGAACAGGTGTTAGGTCGGTTGATTAGTAGATTTCAGATTAAAGATTTTTCGGCCGATAATTGTCAATAAATTGCGTCAATGAAGTATAAAATCAGTTTTATGTACATCAGCTTAGCATGAAAATTAAAACACGATCGGCCAGTTCATCAGTGATTTCGGGTTTTCGTGAAAGACTTCTGGCTGGAATTACCTGCATTGGTTCATCCATCACCTTATCTGATCCACATGTTACCGATGCTTTGGGAGATTCAGTTGATTTCTTTTGGATAGACCAGGAACATAGTCAAATCAGCCCGGAATCATTATCAGGGCATTTTTTGGCATCTAAAGCAAGGCAGGTACCAGCAATCGTACGTGTCTCATGTAGTAGTACTCCATTCATTAAGCCCGTTCTGGATGCTGGAGCTGATGGTATCATCGTTCCTCAGGTTCGTTCAGCAGAGGAAGTTCAGCAGGTAGTTGACGACTGTCGTTATCCACCTGTCGGTTTGAGGGGGTTTGGCCCTCGAGTCCCTTCTAACTACGGCCGAGAAAATGTCAATGACTATATTGAGAGAGCCAATCGAGATCTGTTTGTCTCTGTCCAAATTGAAAATGTGTCTGCTTTGGCTGATCTGGACGATATTTTGTCTGTCGAAGGGCTTGACTCTATAGTACTTGGCCCTTGGGATCTTTCTGCTTCTATGGGCTTTCTGGGTGAGATAGAACACCCTGAGGTAATGGAAGCGATGGATATAATCATTCATAAGGCAAGATCAGCTGGTTTGTTCGTGGGAGCTGGTATGGGACCAGATCCAATCTTCGCTGTAAAAATGATTAGGCGTGGAGTCCAATGGATACAGATTGGTGACGATTGTGGATATATGATTCTAGCGATGAATAAAATTGTGTCATCAATACAAAGTCAGTTAAGTAATGAGATATGATTTTCATTGACTGACAAATCAAAATATTTCTTGTTAGTCAAATATCTGCTTATTTATCTGATATTGGTCAATTTGTGATTTGGGTATTTGAATGGGTTAGGGGAAAAATTAGATAAATCCAGTAGACGATATAGCTCATTGGGTAGCAAATGCCAAACATTCATTATAAACCACTTACTAGACTACTAACAGACATTTTAACTGCTGTCAGTACCCCCCAAGACATTGCTAATATTGTGGCGAGCTCTTTGGTTGAAAGTAGTCTTAGAAAGGTCGAATCACACGGAATATTGCGAATTTCTCAATACTTAAATCAGGTGAATGAAGGGTGGATTATACCTTCATCTAGGCCATCGGTTGTAAACCAAACACCAATTATGTCAATTGTGGATGGGAAACATGGTTTTGGGATCTACAGCTTGGATTGTGCGATCGATATTTCCATTGAGAATGCTAAGAAAAATAAATTTTCAATAGTTGGTCTAACTGGAAGTTCGCATACTGGTCGAATAGGTTGGTTCGCCGAAAAGGCTGCTACGCAGGATGTTATCACAATCATTTTTGGTGGTGGGGCACATGGTAGTCCAGACCATATGTCAGTTGCACCTCATGCGGGAATTGAACGTGTCATGGCAACTAACCCTATTACGATGGGATTTCCAGTTGCAAATTATGCTCCTATCATTGTAGATATCTCTACCAGTATGACTTCTGAAGGAAAAATTCGTTCTTACAAAGAATTAGGCCAAAAATTACCGTTTGAATGGATACTCGACAAATTCGGACAACCAAGCCGTAAGGCTGATGATTTCTATGATGGAGGTGCAATTTTACCTTTTGCTGGTCATAAAGGATATGGTTTAGGAATTGCGGCCGAGTTCTTAACTGGTATTCTACTTGGCGGTGCACATGAACTAAACTGGTTAGTACTTGCTCTGGATTCAGCAGCATTTGTTGGTAGGGATCAATATGACCAAGAGTCCGCCAAATTCGTAAAAAACTTGAAGGAATCGTCTGTAGCCGAGGGGTTTACTGAGATAATGGTTCCTGGAGAACCGGAGGAGTATGCTTCGACTCAATATAAGTCTCAAGGGATTCCTTTGACCGATTCGAGTTGGCAAACAATTACAAAAATCTCTCATGAAGCAGGCATATTTGATCTTGATAAGTACCTGATTTTTAATGAAGACTTCGACCCCTAAACATAGATTGATAAATAGTAAAAAGACAATCAGTTTAACGATTCTTGTTCTAGCTTGGTACGAGAACAGTAACTACCCTTTAAAGAAGATTCGCCACTCCATAATACTGAACAAATCGATGCCTGGGTGGGTTGATATAAACCAATTTAGCCGAATGATAAATTTCAGCATATACTACTACAACCTAGGTTCTATCAGTATGGAATAAAACATAGATCATAAAAAGAGAAGTTAATCTATTTTTAGATCTTGGGATAACTTGTGAAATATTGAGATAATTGGAGGCGATAACCATTTAGCGAGCCTAGATTATCTCGATTCGACGGTCGGTTTAGATTATATATCATATGATGTTACATGAAGTAGTTAGGCACTTGGATGTTTATGGTTATTGTCTGATAGAAAATCTGATCTCCCCCTCAAAATGCGATCAGATGGCTGAAAAATATTTCCAGCTTCATCGTCACCCTGACTTTCGTCCTCACTTTCAGAGTGCTACCGAAATTGGCGGAGTTAATCAGACATTATTCGGCACAATCAATAAAGATGAAATGTGTTGGGACTGCATTACCCATCCAGATGTTCTAGGCGTTGTTCGACATTTTCTTGGACCAAATGCACGATTGGGAGAAGCTTGCACTAAATGGATTAAGCCTGGTGCACCGATGGCGGAAATTCATGTCGACTCCACCCAAGACCTTTTCGAACCCTTTCCTAATAAGCCATGGATAATTAATTCGATGTGGATGATAACAGATTTCACTACCGAAAATGGGGCAACCGTTTTTGTTCCAATGAGTCACAAATCTAGAAGGTACCCATTCAGCATAAGTTCCGAAGATATCCGTATCTGCTCGGTTCCTGCTTCCCGAGGATCGGTGGTACTATGGCAAGGAGGTACTTGGCACAGTAGCGGTGCCAATATAAGTCGGGATCAACAGAGAATGGGTTTAAATGTTGCTTACTATCCTGCTTGGTGGAATTGCGCTCGGGAAGGCGGACACCAACCGGTCTTTCCGGAGGTCTTTGAACGGATGCCATTGTACCTTCAAGATCTATGCAGGTACAAAGTTGGACATCTCCGATCCGATGTTTATGAAGAATAACTATTCTGTTTTTTCAGACCACAAGTTGGAGGCCAAGAAAAAATAATACTCATCCTGAATTAATTACTCTGATGATCTGTTAATAGAGACTGTAGAAGAGGTCCTCTCCAGTCATTTCTTTCTCGGTCATAAACTCCAAACCCAGCCCCAAACTCCCAGTAAGACCAAGAAAAATTATATTTTTCAGCATGATGCCTGACTGCAGTTGTCCATTTGATTCTTGATTGTTCATCGGCTTTGCTATAGGCTCCAAACTCACCTAAGAAGACTGGTACTCCGTTTATGTTGGCCCATTCTGCAGCTTTCGTAAAATCTGACTCAATTTTTGATGTTTGCTTGCTTGTTCCTTTCCATTCACGACCTAACCACTTGTCACTGTTATTTACCCATTCGGCTCCTTGATGAGTAAAGTGAAAAGGTTCGTAGTAATGAACGGTCAAAATCACATTGTCATCAGGTAATTTTAATTTATCCAAATCAGCGGAAATATGATTCCAATTGCTCGGTCCAATAATTAGGGTTCTATCAGGATTAGTCTTTCGAATGACGGAGGTACACTCATTCAGAATTTGATTCCATAAAATCGAGTCTAGCCTTCCATTTGGTTCATTCAGTAATTCGAAAAAGACAGACTCAGGTGCATCTTTGAAGAATGAACCAATCTGCTGCCAAATCTTGATGAATCGATCCCTATGCGCCAATGGTGACGCAAATAGTTCCATGTAGTGATGCATGTTAATCACGATCGCTAAATCATTTTGGATTGATTGATCCACGACCCATTTCACGCGATCCAGAAATAGTGGGTCGACTAAGAAGGGATTGTCTTTTTTGGCATGAGCTGACCATCGAACTGGTAATCTTACTGCAGTAAAACCAGCGGACTTGATAGTAGGAAAATATTCTGATTCAATAACCATTCCCCAATCTCCCTCCACAGGCGCTTCCAATGCGTTACCCAAATTAATTGTTCGGCGAAGTTGCTGATTTCTTCGGAATGGATCAGTACCTTGAACAATTTTATTGTCAGCATTGATACAAAAAGGAAGTAATGCAAAAACAAATGCAACAAACCAGATAATTAGTCTATTCATGGATATTCCTTGGTTTTATAAGCATCCTATCCAACAATGAGATTCATCGTAAAAAGACATTAATCTAAAAAATATGGAAAACTGAAGGGAAATAGTTAGGTAAATGATGAATGAGCTTTAGTTGTGAATGTAAACCTTATCACCCTATATTTTATCCTATCCAACGAAAATAGTATCAGAGGTTACACGATACTCACTCAGGATTTAATCGGTATTCTTACTTTACTGGTGTAAAAACAAAAAGATAGATTTTGCAATATGGGAATGGCTAAATGGTCATTCTTTATCAGACATTATTCCCCTAGCTGCTGCTCCTATTTCCCTTCTAGCTTCTTCCGGCAAAGAACGAAATTTGTCACTTCTAACTGCTTCCATGATAGCTTGGCGTGAAGCGCCACGAAAATAGCCACTCCACCCTTCGACTGCTTGCTTTATCTTCTGTCTATTCCACTTTCCTCCGGACTTGGAGTTTTTTCCACCTTTATCTTCCCTGCTCTTTCGCTTTTCTCTTTCTTCTCTCTCTTCCCGTCCACCTTTCTCTCCACGACCTCTTCTCCCTTCTTTCTCCCCTTTATCACTGCTGAGTCTTAAAAATTGAACCGATGATCCAGTAAGATCAATAACTTTACCTGCTTGATTTAGACTAACTTGACTGGATTCTATTTTGACAACCTTAGATGATGTGATTTCATCACCTAGTCCCACATAATAAATTCTGTTAGAAACGCTTTCCCGAATTAGAGCTTTGGGCAGTCCATTTTCTGGGATTTTAGTCGCTAATAACTCATATTTAGGACCTTTGTTAGGAGGTTGCCAGCCAAGTGGCCGAAATAAATTAAACTGCTGAATCGCCTGATAATATGCCTCATCGTCAGATCTATTTTGAGCACTGAGTTGAAATATCATAAAGAAACTGAGTAAAAGGATCGTTATCAATACGTTTTTTTTCATCTTCTTATCCATATCTATAGTGATTATTCTTGTAGTCTAATTTGATTAATCTGCTACTGACTATAATTTCAATGTACCTAGACTTTGATCTTAGTGTATATTTATTTGGATTAATTTGACAAGCTGGTTGATTCTCGATTTTTCGCCTAATCATTAGCAGTAAAAGCTCCTTAATTATTAAACAGCTCACTCGAACTATATAGAAAAGGTCGGAACTTAAATTCCTCATCAGACCAGTTACTTTTATTCCAAAGGTATTTATCATAGATATCTACTCATGTTGTCTTAATCCATTAATGTCGTATTGTGAAACAAAATCCCAAATTAGACGACTAATATTGGACCCCTGGTAACTTATCTGAGGCCAGTGGTTTCCCTCTATGATTTTATAATGTTCTACTGACACTTGATTCCTACCATTTTTATAGGAATAATGCTCTACTTTGGTTTCACCATATTCCAAGCTGTTTTTCTTAGCGTACGCTGAAGATTCTATTTTTTTGCTATCATTTGTAAAAACGTTGGTATCTGGGACTTTGTCAGTTGAATTAAATTCAATCCAATAATCAATCATCTGGTCAATAGACAGAGCATATCCTTCAATCCCTTCATAAGGAATGATTTGGTCTTCTGTACCGTGAAACATTATCACCGCTGTTGGATGTATTGGTCGGTGTTGCTTAATTATTTCCGTCGATATCAATCCTGCAATAGAAGCTACAGCTGCAATCTTATTACTTAAATAGCAAGATAGCGAATTAGCCAGAAAGGCACCATTGGAGTAACCACAAGCATAAACTCTCTTGGAATCGATACTATAGCTGGAACATATTTCGTCGATTAATGCAGAGGTAAAACCCAAGTCATCAATATCACTCTTATTTTGTTTGGCCGATTTTGGCTCATGGTTCCAGTGTGAACTCTTCTCTTCTTCTAAAGAGGCCCCTTGAGGGCCGACTAGTATAAACCCTTCGGTTTCTGCTAGTGTTTGCATATCGGAGAAAATCAATCCTTCACCAGCACTACCACCAAATCCATGAAAATGCAGTAAAAGTGGAACTTCTGACACTTCCTCGTAAGAAGAAGGGATATAAACAGTATACGCCCGATCGAGATTATCATAGGTCAGTTTTCTAGTAAATAATCCTCGATTAGCTTGATCAATTTTAACCAGATTGTCTTTATTGGTTACCTTTTTTATTAAGTAACTCTGAGCTGCGATTTTGATTTCTTTTTTGACACTTTCTGGTAGATTTTGAAATTTTTCACTTGTGATCGATTGGTGAATTTGTTGCTCGGATGCAGTACGAAAATAATTAATCCAATCTTTGGCTAATCCTTTTGTCTGTTGTTGCTTTATGTTTTTTTTCTCTTTCTTATTACCAATCTTACGCCCAATTTTTGGATCTTTACTACTTTCAAATGGCTGATTCTGTTTTATCCAATATTCTCTGGGAGGTGTTGCCCACAAAGGCATCCCATTAATAATTTCATTGCTAATGCTTTCTCTTCGATAGCGAATAAAATCAACAATACTTTGCTCAGTTTTCGTACTTGTATCTTTTTTGGGGTTGTTTTCTTTACCGTTGCTTATTCTTGTTTTCTTACTGAAATCTTTATATTTGTCTTTTCGTTTTTTGTTGTCGAACGTTTTTGTCTTAGTAATTCTTTTTTGATCTAGAATTAAATAAGGCTGAATCATGGTTTCCAAACGTTGTATTTCAGATATGAGATTGTCTTCCTTCCAGTATTCAAGCATGGTTTTTCTTAAGGTTCGCTCATATTGTCGACGACAAGCCTCTATTTGGTAAAGTCGGTGGCAAATTAGGCCCTGGGTCTTTACAGAAATGGGAGGAGGGTGATTGTATTTACGTTTCCCCGAAAATCGGCTAAATCCGTGGTCAGCTCCCCAAGGAATAAAGTGGAACCTATCTGTCTTTGGGTTAAGATAAAAAAAGAAGTTATTTCCATTACCTGAGTAACCATCCCAAAGACCGAGTAAACTTTCCATGACCCAAAAATTATAAAAAGACTCTAGGTCAACCAACTGACCGATGGCCTCTTCTATATTTTTATCTTTACTATTTAAAGCTTCGATCAGTTGCTGAATTCTCTGACGACCAATTTGATCAGATCCTAGTTTATGTTCGAAACTGTTTAACCAACCGGGTCGAAAATCAGTCAGCGTACCTTCGTACAAGCTACCATTGTCGTTTCCGAAGACTCGTTTTAAGAATGGTTTATGTATTCTTTCCACATGAGAATAAACCCCTAAATTTTGACCATTAACAGTCAATCTTGCATAATTACATCGTGGTGCTGGCGAGCCAACAGCATTGAACAATGCATAACTCATAATCTGGCTCATTAAACTAGTATCTTGTTGGTTATTATTGAACGTTAGATTGGTTATACCATCAATTTGACCATTTTTATCCAAATGGTTGAGTTTAACTTTCAACGAAGGTCGAGTATTACTCAAAGAACCAAGAAAACCTTTCTTTCGGATGCCAACGCGGGGGAAGGTAACATCATTAATTGTGACTTGTGCCTCTACATAAGTAAAAGGATTTCTAGGTGGACTATCTTTTCGATTTAGATCCGAAAGTTCTTCAAAGATTCGCTCCTGGGAGCAAATCTTGATCCAATCATTTGGGTCAACTTTAATCTGTACATCTAAGACATGATCAGTAGAGAAAATTTGATCTGACGTTAGTACTTGGGCTAGAACTTCATTTAGAGTGATCGAAAGAATTAATACTATTAGGCCGATAATTAATTTAAGACATCTAAACTTCGTGTTATGTCCTGTTCCAGATCTGACTATTTTGCCAGACAATTCGCACTTCATGTTAGTATCGCTAAATTTGATTTGGTTGCTGACACTATGATGATCATTAGTCATAATTTTTTAAATTTATCAATGTAGGGTAATTTCTCTGAGCGCAACATTAAATTGACTAAAGAAAACTTAACGCTTATTTATTCAATAAATGTAAGTGAATTTTTTAGCTATGTATTCTAGATGTAGTTTTTTAATACTTTCACTTAGATAGAGATAATCGACTGATACTTATTTGAAGGTAAGACATAATTTGAATCGATAGCGAAGAATTAAACGGCTAATTCTTTGAGAACGGCCGCGGCCTGTTGAGCCTGTTCAGTTGAAGGATCCCTTTTGATGATTCGGGAAAGATGAATTTTAGCTCTTTCATCCCCGGTCTGGGCTAAATTCAATGCTTCGTCAAATCCTGTATTAGAATAGCTGAAGTCTCTGGGTACTATTGTTAAATCTAGATTTTCCCAATAGTATTTCAATTCATCTGATTCCCAGTCCCGGTAAACATCTTCCCATTTTAGGTGATTAAAAATATTTAGATGTGGTTCTAACATATGATCCGAAACTATACTACCTATCGCAGTATAACGATTATCCAAGGAAACTCGCAGCCGATCTTCAGTTAGATTAGGTAGAGCTTTGTGTACTGTTAATGCTGGAAAAATCAGAGTGTCTCCGACTTCGTAATTGGTAGTATGCCAGTTATCATCCAGTTCATCTGTATTAATACATAAACTACCGGCGCCTAATGAAAAGTGATGATCCATTACTTTGTCAATTTTATGCGACCCTGGAAGAACTGCTAGGCCACCTAATTCAATAGGACAATCACCAATGGGAGACCAACAGGTATAGGTTTCGAAATTCCCTTGAAAATGAACAAAGTCTTGATGGATGGGGGTTGTATGAGCCGTATATTTTGGAAACCAGAGCCTCGCTACTTTATGTGGATGCGGTAGTACCGATTCACCTAAAATTTTTTCCATCATTTCCATTACTTCTGGCCAATGGGCTGAACGATGGAACTCTTCCAATCTATAAACCTGGTGGTAAACATTAGAATATTCCACATCACCTTCTGTGCACTGCATTGATATATCTGCAATGCCATCACTTGGATCGGTTCCCGCAATCAACCATCCATGTTCCTGCATAACAGTAAGCATTTGTCGTCGCAATTCCATCATTTTTTCTGGTTTTTGTAATCGCTTAAAAAAAAGATACCCCTCGTTATCAATACGCTCTCTAAGTGCCTCTTCATCGTTCATGATTCCATTAGAAATTCTTAATTCTTGGTATTGGTTCGTCATGCTAAGCCTCGATGATTTGTGGTTCAACTAATCCTATCAAATGATAGAAGACAGGTAAATGAAAAATTACAAATTAAATCATAGTTAAGAAAGACAGCTAAGAATCGATTGTTATTGTAGATGATGACATATTTTTATTGTAAGGAATATATTGAATTCGTAGGAATTCTAGGGATAAGATGAGAATCTAAGGGTTGCTTAGTTTTACACCAATAAAGTCTTCGATCGACACATTCAATCCTTCAATAATTTGCTTGGTAATCAATTGAATTTCTCCCGCGAACTCTTACTCAGAATTTCTTGACATATAACATTCACACCTTAATATTACCTATTCTTCACAGCCATTCTCAGTGAGTAAAGTAAGAATCCTCTTGAAAATCACCCTATGTCCCTGAGAAGTCGATTAAGATCTGGTCAGGATTAATACATAATGCAGGCCTACGCCCATTCCATCCCTAACATAAAATCCCTTGATACTTTCACCATACAACTGGAAAAAATCTAAACAATCGATTTGTTGCAACAAGAATTAGCTTTGATCCCTGCGTTAAAGTACTAGTTTGTGTTAAAAATTACAATATTATCTCAGTTCTCTCGAATCCACACAATCATTGAATGATTACCTCGGTTATTCCATGCGTGATAAGGAATTAGGGATAATTCTCTTGTCTGTCCACTATCCTTTTGTACTGAATCCATTCTAATTTTGGGTATTCCTCTAAGCGGCCCATCCGTAAAGTTTTCAACCTGAATCTCGGATTTCTCAGTTGTAGGGAATAGAGAAAATCGTTGCACGGGGCCACCGTTATCAATCCCTTCTGCACAATAGACCAGAGGCCCTCGAGTTACTGCTAATCTCCCATTATTAGCTTGTACTTTTTCACTGCAGGTATTGAAGCGTACTTGCATGTCTAATTCAAGCTCCAATAAGTCCCCGGATTCCCATTTTCGTTGAATAGATATAAATCCTTTCTCTAAATCTGAGTAGACAAGTTTTCCATTGACTTTGACCTGCCAATTGGATCTTTGTCTGCCATTAAATGTGTATAGCTTTCCTGGCAGAAACTGATTTCCTTGAGCCCAGGTCGGTATTCTCATATTTAAAGTAAAAGACTGACTTTCTGAAACACTTATTTCTACACTCACCTTTCCATGATAGGGATAATCCGTTATTTGCCTGAATTCTACTTGGTTGCCGTTAATTGGTATCTGTACTTGGCTAGAAGCGTAGAGCAGCATAAAAACTTCTCCCTCCGAAACCGCATACATATACTCCCCAACATGGTTTACGACCCTAGCAATATTAGACGGACAACATGCACAGTCAAACCATGGTGAACGTCCCATTTTCCCGTGGTTAAATGTTTTAATCCCATCAGATTCCAACGGATTAACATAAAAAAAACGATTACCGTCTAAATTAACTCCCGCTAGCGAATTATTAAACAATGCGACCTCGGCCACGTCGAAGTACTTGGCATCGCGATGCAACAATGTCATGCGGTGGTTAAAAAACACGTTTGCAATTGCCGCACACGTTTCGTTGTAAGCTTCTTCATTTGGTAACTGGTACTCTGGACCGAATCCCTCGATTCCATGTATAGCACCTAGCCCACCCGTGATATGCATTCGAGTATTAACTATATTTTGCCATATATGGTCTAGTGCTGTGACATAAGTTTGATCACCAGATAATGCAGTTACATCAGCCATTCCAGCATACATGTAGGCAGCACGAACAGCATGACCAACTGCTTGGCCTTGGTCCTTAACCGGCTTATGTTGTTGAGCATAGGTGGGAGACATAACACCTTCTCCCTCTGGTCGATAGGTCCTTCCACGTATTTCGAGAAATTTCCGTGCCATTTCCAAGTAAAGTCGGTTGCCAGTCACCCGATATAATCGACATAGTGCCAATTCTATTTCCTGATGACCGGGTGCTTGGTTCACTGGAGTTCCGTCGTTGTAGCTGACATCTCCTTCGAAGAAAACTTTGTTGATATGTTGAGCACTTTTTTCAGCAATATTCAGCCATTCTTCTTTTCCAGTAGCTTCGAAGTAAGCAACAGCACCCTCATACATATGCCCCATATTGTAAAGTTCATGGCTGTGAACGACCCAAGAGTATGGGGTTTCACCCATTTCAGAGGGATGAGGAATGCCACAAATATGAGCTACGTACAGGTATCCATCATCCTTCTGGGCTTGGCCAATGATCTGTATTAACTGATCCATTTCAGCTTCTAGCTCAGCGTCCCGATCTAAAGCTAAAGAATAGGCCGCACCCTCCATTACCTTATAGAGATCAGAAGATACGAAACGGTGAGAAAACGGTTTAGGTCCATCTTCTCCTCTAAGGAAAGCACCCGTCAAACGTAGATTGTCTGCCGCGGGTCTAGTTTTTGTTAAAGCAAATGGTATTGTTTCTTTTCTTTGCACTTTCAAACGCGGTAACCAGAACTGATCAGAGAACTTAATATGATTAAAGGTAATTGGTGCTATCGGATAGTCTGATTCAACTTTGTCCGTCGATTGTAAATTGGTTTCAGTCATTGAAATTAGGACCTCGTAAAGCTTAATCGAATTTTTTTACTTTAGTGTTGTTATAGAGTTCGTTCTAAGAAGTTTTAAGTGAACGATGCCAGCAGTGTTGTTATCGATTTATCAATTCCCTTCTACTTCGGTGGCCAAGGTATACGTTCTAATCCTCCACGATCTTCGGGCCAAGGTAGAACATCACTGTCTTGCGCCCATTTTTCCCAATCAGATATCATATCTTTTACCAATTGTGGCTGGTTTGAACTGAGATTATTTGATTCACTCCGATCTTGTCGTATATCATATAATTCCCATTTATCCGACTCTCGATCGTTGGATGTAACGAGTTTCCAATTTTCTCTACGTATAGCAGAGTTGGTTTCATGTTGCCAGTATATAGTTCGTGGTTGAATTTCCATATTAGCATCAGCTAACCAAGGAAGCATACTCATTCCTTGAGCCGGGTTGATTCGATATTCATTTCGCTCTTTTGGGTATTTCGCCTCAGCTATTTGGCAGATTGTCGGCATTATATCGATTAAGTGAAAGATCTGATCGGTACAGACTTGCCCCGAGTGTGCCATCCCCTGAGGCCAGTGAGCAATGAAAGGTGATGAGATCCCTCCTTCGTGTACGAAAATTTTGTACTTTCTCAGTGGTGCATTGGACAGGCTAGCCCAGCATTGTCCCTGTGAAATACTCCATCCACCTTTCGTTCTCCATTCTTGATAATTTGACGATTGATATTCCCCCCAGTTCATACCGTAAAGTCCAGACTCACCTGAACAACCATTATCTGACATAATTAAGATCAAGGTATTTTCGAGTAATCCGTTTGTCTTAAGACATTCAGTCACCCGACCGATATTTTGGTCTAGGCTCTCAATTTGTGCAGCATACATAGACCGTCGGAAATCCAATTCGTTTTTTTCGTCTTGGCTATGTGTGTTCCACTTAGGTAGCCGTTCCGTATCAAATGAAGGTTTAAAATCAAAGCCGTCAATTTGTCTTTGACTAAACCCGCTTCCGACTGCCATTTCTTGTTCGGGACTAACAATGCCCATTCCCTTCATCCGCTCTAATTTTTCTGCCTTTAGTTGATCCCAGCCCTTTAAATAGCGACCACGGTATTTGTCTATTAGATCATCTGGTGCTTCTAACGGAAAGTGAGGTGCGTTATAACAGATGTGTAGATAAAATGGACTATTTGAATCAGCCGTATTAATATAGTCGATGGCTGTATCAGTAAAGAAATCAGTAGTATAAAATTCCTGGTTTGAATTATAGGGATTAATCGGTTTACCCGCTTCCATTAGCAACTCACCATCACGATAAATTTCACATCCGGGTAATACTTTCCAGTAACTGTCCACGTGGGTATAAATCCCAGTAAATCGATCAAAACCTCGGGACTCTGGTCGCATATCAGGTTGATGACCAGCATGCCATTTACCAGCCAACATTGTTTGGTAGCCAGCATCCTTTAGAACTTCAGCTAACGTTACACAGCGATTATTAAGACCGCCCTGATAACCATCTCCGTAATTACGGTATACCATCATACCGATTCCAGCTTGATGTGGATATAAACCTGTTAGTAACGAGGCTCTGGCAGGACAGCATCGAGCTGTATTGTAAAATTGTGTGGCACGAAAACCAGAAGTGGCTAATCGATCAATATTTGGTGTATCGATTTCACCACCAAAACATCCGAGATCTGAAAATCCCATGTCATCAAAAAGGAAAGTTACAATATTTGGCTTCATTACATCTTTACCTGCCTTTGTTAGGTCCAGATATTTTAGTGTTATCGGGATAATACATGGATTGCGGATACGAGTGAATCATAAATATCATCCAACAAACGATTAGTAAAAGTGGTTATCTGACAGAAAATTATTTTTCATTTGCAATTCAGTGAGACGAGATTTTCTAGCAAATTATCGTTATAATGATGGTAATCTCAATTGCATAACTAAAGTAAAATGCCAGTCAGTCATTCTCTTATTTATTAAATTTTGTTGTTCATATTTAATAACTCATCATCCTCAGTTATCTCATAAAGTGTCAGACATTACTCCTATCATTGAAGAGCGAATGTTATTTTTAATATCGGCTGGTGCGTTAGTATAATGCGAACAAAAAAAAACATCAATTACTGTATGATTAGCTGAATAAAGAAAAGTAGTTTCCCACAAGTAAAAATGAAAGATATACCTTTAGAGCGAATAACCATCCGAAGTCTTCTAATCGGACTATTTCTGATTCCCGTTAACTGTTTTTGGATTCTCCAGTTCGAATTTAATCGATGGTCTTTTCCTACTTATCTAGTTCCCTACTATAACGTTATTTTTTGTTTATTACTTCTGGTGGGAATATCAATGTTGATGAAAACTATCTCCCCCAGTTGGGCTCTATCCCCTACCGAGCTTTTAATACCTTACTTGATGATGTGTATGGCATCTTCTATCTGTTCCCACAACATGATGGAAATTTTAGTTACCTCGATAGGACATCCTTTTTGGTTTTCAACCCCGGAAAACGATTGGCAGAACCTCATATTCCCTCATTTACCGACTTGGCTAACCGTTTCAGATAAAATTGCTCTGCGGGGTTACTACGAAGGGGAAACTTCGTTCTACCACTGGTCGCACATAATGCCATGGATTGAACCTTTCATCTGGTGGTTACTCTTCACAATAGTGTTACTGGGTATTATGTTCTGTATTAATTTATTACTGAGGAGACAGTGGATTGAAAAAGAAAAACTAACTTACCCAATAATCCAACTACCTCTTTCAATCATGAATTCTAAATCCGATTTCTGGCGTAACCGTTCTTTTTGGTTGGGTTTTTTGCTTACAGGCGGAGTTACAATTATCAACGGCTTCTCTGTTCTACAACCGGTTCTTCCGTCTATCCCACTCAAGAGAATTTTGAACCTACATTCTTTTTTCAACGATCGACCTTGGAATGCCATAGGATGGACACCTATTACCGTCCACCCCCATCTTATAGGTCTAGGTTTTCTTATGCCAATCGAATTACTTTTTTCATCTTGGTTTTTCTATTGGGTACTAAAATCTCAACGAATTTTCAGCAGTGCTATTGGTTTGAAGGGGTTACCCAAATTTCCTTATGCAAGCGAGCAATCGTTTGGAGCCTATATAGCAATCATCATTGCTGTACTATGGTGGGGCAAGCATCATTTTCAGCAAATTGTTATCAACCTCATTCGTCCATCCAAAAATCAGACTGATAAAGCCAATGGTATTAGTAATAGGGTCGCGGTTTTTGGAATTTTTATCGGATTTTCTTTCTTATGTTTTTTTTCTGTGAAAGCTGGTATGGGAATTTGGCTATCTGTTGCTTTCTTTTTCCTTTATTATTTACTGTCGATGGCTATTACACGGATGAGAGCGGAATTGGGGTTTCCCATACACGATGCTCATTACCCTCTCGGTCCAGATCACATTGCCATCATTAGTCAAGGAACCAAAAAGCTTGGCCCTAAAAATTTGACGGTTTTAGCTTTGTACCACTGGTTTAATCGTACATACGCGAGCCATCCAATGCCTCATCAACTTGAAGGATTCAAAATGTCTAACCAACTTGGAATATCAAAACCTAGTTTTAACCGAAATCTAGTTTGGATTTTAATTCTAGCCACTTTTGTTAGCGTTTTATCAACTTTTTGGCTAATTTTGGATAGTTTCTACCGGCATGGATCATCATCAGGGTTTTACAACTGGTGGGGAGCTGGCGGTTTCGGTCGCGAGACATTTGGGTGGCTTGAATCTTGGCTGTTATACCAAACAGAATGGGATCCATTTGCAGTTGGGGCAGTCGGTGTTGGGTTTCTGTTCTCAATCGGAATGATGCTTCTTAGGTTTCGCCTTATATGGTGGCCTTTTCACCCGCTAGGGTATGCTATTTCGAGTAGTTGGGGGATTCATGTTTGGAGTTCATTTTTGATCAGTTGGGTCGTTAAGCTGACTATTCTACGTTATGGAGGACTTAGAGCATACAGGCATGCTGTCCCATTCTTCATTGGTATTATTTTAGGTGAATATATACTAGGAAGTATGTGGAATATAGTGAGCATGGTACTAAATATACCAACTTACCAATTCACTGTAGGTTAGTATTCAGTTACTACAACCAGTTACTAGTAAGCAATGGGAAGTTGCTAATAATCAACCATATAAAATTGAACCCAAGACCGTGATATAGAAATTATAGACTTTCTTTGGGGCTACTTTTTCTATATCACCGGGGGTTACCACTGTTCCCGGTTATGAATGAATATCCAATCTATTTCTCGATTGCTGTAGCTGAGTAAACGTGGAATTTCTTCTATAAGATTCAGTGGTCATCATTTGAATGCCGATCTCCTCAGTTTAGCCCAAATAACGGTCAACTTTGTTTTGCTTTCAATAGCGAGTTGATGATCTTTGGCCTTTTTGTAATCTTCATCTGTCGCTTCATATTTCAAATCTGATGACCAGCAGAACACATCATACTGAACTTCTAAACTACCTTGTCGGGTCCAAAGCATCATCACATTTTCACCACTTTTTAGAGTGTTGACCGTTGCAGCATCTTTACCTTTTTCATCTGCGGCAGTTCCGTCTCCTATTCTAATCCATTTAAATGGGTGTGGAACGGTTACCTCACCTATAATGTGATCAGGCCGAACGAATATGGGGGGCTCAATTGGTATTTGATCTCCATCATCGCCAAGAACCCACAGCCAATCGGAGTGGTTGTTTGGATTTACTTGTCGATAACTCAATCGCCATTTGCCAGCCTCACCTCCAATTTGACTAATATCAAACCTGTACATTATCCAACCCTTGATTCCTTGGTTCGTAATAATATCCCCAAATGATCCGTCCAGTGGCTTTATAGCTTTTTCTTTTTTGCCTAGTCTGTAATTTTTGCTTTCACTCCTATTATCAAAATCTTCAGCTTCAAACCAGATCTGTGTTCCTGACCCATAATTAGAAACTTTAAACCTCGGGACAGACCAGACTAGATTTATTAGAATAAAAGTAAAAAAAAATATATATCCAGTTAAGTTTGCGAATTTTAACATCTTGATTGTCCAAATTCACTTTTGGCTAAGTAAAAAAGATTCATCCTCGAAACAACAATTTCAACCTACAGTATAAGATATTTCCACGCCCAAGGGATGCCCCGCACAAACAAACAACATTGATTTATATCTAGTTGAAATTGGCGAGAATGCTGGTCAGGAAAAAAACATCTCCTAAACTATTGTCTACATCCAACTAACCAACCATAATCTGTATGTTCTAAACATAAAATAGTAATTTTATTTTACGCTTAGTGCAGTTTCAATAGCTGAAACGACTTCTTGTTGGTTCGGTTCGGTGCCGGGTTCGAATCGATTGAGAACTTCTCCAGACGAAGAAATCAGAAATTTTTCAAAATTCCACGAAATATCACCTGGAAAGGTCGAACCTGCTCCAGCTAAATAATCATATAGCTCGTGCCTAGAATCACCATTGACCTCAATTTTACTAAACAAAGGAAAAGTTACACCATAATTGACCGAACAAAAACTTTTTATGTCCTCATCTGAACCGGGTTCCTGTCCACCAAATTGGTTACATGGAAAACCAACAACCGAAAAACCCTGGGAAGAAAAACTTTCGTGTAGCTGTTGTAATTCGGCATACTGAGGTGTTAAACCACATTCACTGGCCAAATTAACGACAAGTAAAACCTGCCCTTTATAATCTGATAAGGACTTTTCTTCGCCATCGATAGTCGTAGCAGAAAACTCATATATGTTCTTTGATGTAGAACAACCGATAAGTAGACTCAAACCAAAAACTGAAATGGCATTACGCATCATATTCTCCTAGAAGACAATCAAGTTTATTTAATTAAAACAAAACAATCTGAATTATATATTAACTGTATATTTAGCTGCAATAACAGCAACTAAACAATACTTGAAGTAACGTTCTAAAACCAACATTCTTAATTAATCAAATTTTTTTAGCGTTTTAGGGTGAAAGTTGTCGAAACTCTTATGACAAACGATACAACCTTAATTTTATTCGATCTATTGATATTCATGAAAATGTGGACATCAAGTTAGATGATAGAAGTAGCAAACGGTAGCAATCTCAAAAAATACTTTGCAAAATTTAGTAACGAATACCACAAGCAAAATACGAGGGCTTTTGGCATGGTTTTCCCAAATGGCGGGGGAAAATAATTTACGATAACACAACAACCCCTATAAGTCTTAATTGAGGATATTTATTTTTCTGAATTTATTTGTTCATTGGTTAGTTTTTGATACCGTATGTAAGTTGATTCAGCTAATTCATTCTGATCGGTTTGTTGGTAAGCTATTGCTAAATTATGGAAAACTTTTGCATTCTGAGGTGATAATTCAGCGGCAATTTCCAGCTGTTGAATGGCTAGTTCGTGAAAATCCATCTTCAGATACACACTGCCCAAACTATTTCGGTAAGCGGCATTTTCTGGGCGTAATTCGACCGCTAATTGATAGTGTTGACTAGCTTTTTGGTAATGTTCATCCATTAAATAGCACAGACCGATAACCTCATGCCCAACTGGGTTCGTAGGTGCTAAATCAAGCAATCTATTTAGAATCGAAACTGCAATAGACCACTGCTGACGTTGGGAATAGATACGCCCTAATTCGATCCAAGCCGCTGCCTGAGACGGATTTGCTCTGATAGACTGTTCCAGATAGATAATCTTTTCGTCCTCCAAATCAATCTCTTGAAAATGTTGCAAATGCTGTCGAGATTGGTAGGGTTGATTCATTGTCCTGTAGAGATTACCCAGACTGAAATGAGCCTTTTTGTGGAACGGTTCCTTCTCAACCAAAGCTCTGAGTTGTCTTTCTGCTTTTTGAAAATCTTCTAACTGAATTAGGGATAACCCTAGAAGGTAAACAGTGTGTGGATCAAATCTACCATAAGTAAGGATCGTGTCAAATTCAGTTTTAGCTCGCTGAAACTGTCCATTACGAAAATAGGCAATCCCCAACCATTTTCTTAACTCGATCGTGTGATCAACCGATATTTTAACCGATGCATTGACTACTTTTTTCAGCAAACAAATAGTCTCTGGAATCTGGGAAAAAATATTTATTTTCAATTTAGCCAATTCGATATAGGGAGCAGCATATTTAGGGTCAGCAATAATAGCTAACTCTAATGCCGACCGAGCGTCTATCCATTTTTCTTTTTCTTTCATTAACATGCCAATTGAGTAGTGGGCGTTGGCCAAATTTGGATCCTGAGAAACTGCTTTTTGAAAGTATTGAAGCGCTTCTGTTTTTTGGTTTTGGTTTAATAACTCGAGACCTTGTTTATAATTCGTATCGGCTGTCTCCTGAGCTGAAATAGGTAGACACCAACTAACCCAAGCAGCAAAAATCAAGAATTGAAACCCTACACAGTTGATCTTTGAGAGCCCAAAACAAATTGGTAAATTATGATGGATTGTTTGTTGCAAGATTATTACTCGGCCAGTAAAAACCAATTTTCTAACACTTATTTCTTACGATTTTTGATTCGGTCTAATATTTTGACAATCTTATGATGGCCAGCTGATTTGGCTAAGCTTATTGCTGTCTCGCCTTCCAAATTTTTTGGTCCGACCTCTGCACCTACGTCCAGTAATTTGCATACTAGCTTAGAGTTCCCTCGCCAAGCAGAATACATCAGGGCTGTCTCTCTTTCTTGGTTAAAGTAATTAACTTCAACCTGACAACCTAATAAAAATAAAGCAACCTCAACATTTGACTGAGAGCAAGCCAAAATCAGGGCTGTATTTCCATCTCTATTCTGCTGATTAATATCAGCACCTCTATTGATTAATAGCTTGATCACTTCCAGATGGTTGCCTTCAACTGCCATCAGTAGCGGAGTGTTACCTGATCGGCCGACTATATCAATATTAACTTGACTATTTCCTGAGGCTAATTTGGCCATATATAAATTTCCATGTCTAGATGACCATAATAACTGGGCGGGCAATTTTGGTTCTATGATCTGTAGTTCCTGATTGGCAGGTATATTTTCAAAAACTTGTATCACACCACTCAGCCATTCGACTTCTAGTCGGTCGACATTATCAATTTGATTTAATCCGAAATGTAACCGTGGATCATGAGAACTGAGATACCCCGCATTACGATGCACTTCCTGAACTGTTATCTCCTTACCAGCTTGCAATGAAACTCGACATCCAATGCCGTCTCGATTACTGACGGTTCCTACTGTTTTGACTCGTATCCAGTTGGCTGAAGTCTCGTTACGCAGGAGTTCCAGTCTCTGACCAGAATTAGAAACAGCAACATCGATATCTCCATCATTATCGTAATCCGCGAAAGCTGCGCCTCGGCTGACCCTTTTCAAATTGAAATGTTTTCCCGCCTGCTTGGATACTTCACGAAATGTTCCATCACCAATATTAACAAATAGTTGGTTGGGTTGAGATGCGGTCAGGGTTTCAGATGTCTGGTCAATATTATGGATAACATGTCCATTCGCGATAAAAATATCAACATCGTTATCATTGTCAAAATCGTAAAGCCCAGTTGCAAAACCAACATATAGAAAACTCTGATTGGCTAAATGTGCTTGGTGGATCACGTCGTTAAAAGTTCCATCGCCGTTATTATAATAGAGTGCGTTGGTTTCATAAGACAAGTTAGTAACAAAAATATCCAGCCATCCATCTTTATTTAGATCTGCCACATCCACTCCCATACCTGCCTGAGCTACCCCATCAAAACTATATGCACAACCAGTCATCAGGGCAACTTCATTGAAAACGCCTCCTCCACGGTTATAGAATAAGAAATTGGCTGTATCATCGTTAGCTACATAAATGTCAGGCCAGCCATCTCGATTGAAATCTCCAGCTACTACACCTAACCCTTTCCCATTGAATAAATCAGCAGCATCATCAATTCTGGCCATTTTAGTGATATTACTAAAACTCCCATCACCGTTATTATAGTAAAGTTGATCGGCAGCTCCGGCAAAAAGAGAAGGGTGACAATACGAAGGGTACCCTTCCATTCCACAATTGAGAACTGAATCCTCAATTGAGTATTGCAAATAATTAACCACAAAGAGGTCAAGAAACCCGTCTAAATCAATATCTAAAAAGGCCGCACTTGTACTCCAAAGTGGATCACCAACTCCACTTTGTAAAGTAATATCGATAAAAGTACCATCACCTCTATTCTGGTATAGTTGGTTAGAGCCAAAGTTAGTTAAATATAGATCTGGATCTCCATCGTTATCATAATCAGCTACGGTTGCACCCTGTCCGTATTCTGTACTTTTGAGACCTGACTGGTTGGTAACATCCACAAAATTTCCATTGCCCAGATTACGATATAGTTTGCTTCCTGAAGACGATGCTTGAGATTTTGTCCAGTATCCACTATTAACACAGTAAAGGTCTATAAAACCGTCCATATCATAGTCAATCCATGCTAAGCCGGCACCAATAGCTTCTGGCAAATAAAAATCGCCCTTCGCTCCAGTCTGATGTTGAAAGCTAATTGAGTTTTCTATAATGAACTGAACTTCGATATCATCTGCTATCAGATTTATCATTGAACTCAACAATAGATACTGAAGAGATAATTTTCGAAACAAAAACATCATTTTTTATTAAAATCAAATCACTGCATTAATCTCTAAATCCACCTAGTAAGATGGACGAGAGCTAGAGGTTGAAGTAATAAATGTATTTTAGGACACCACAGAAAAGCTGAAGAGGACTAATTGCTTAATGCCCAGACAAAGAACATCTCAGCGCTATCACAGTTTAAGAATTATTTGTCGGTGAAAAAGCGGAAGAAGAACAAATATGAACTTAGGATGTCAAATACCTTGTTCGACATCCTAAGTTCATATAATTAGAAAAACTGGTTTAAATGCTTTCGAAGGCTGTAGCTATAACCGTGTTGAGTGGTAAAAAATATAAAGCAGTATTGATCTCAGTATCTATTTTTTTAGATCTCCCCAAATAGTTGGTAACTTATTATGATCGTCCACATTCAAGGCTCCATCGACGCCTTTGGTGAAAAGTTCGTTTACTTCCTCAGCTGTGACGGCACGACTAAAAAAAACAAATTCGTCAATCACACAAGCAGAGACCCAACCCCCTTTGTCGGTGGCTAACCACGCTGTTTGAGGTGTGTCATCCAATTCAAATTTAGGTACATCTTGCTTCACTTTTTCCTTACCGTTAATGTAAATGCTAGCGGTTTTTCCATCATATACGTTGGCAACGTGATACCACTGGTCTTTTTTTACACTAACACCGCTAGTTACATTCCATTTGTTGCTCCAGCAACGAAGAGTATTGCCTGCCTCCTTGTATGGAACTAATCGATTTGTCCCTGAATCCCAAACAGAAAAGTAGTTTTGCTGTGCAGCGACGTCCGTAAACTGAAGCCACATAATTACGCTGGCTTTATCCCTCATCGACCCTTTACCCAAAGGAATAATAACGGTCTCATTCTTTTTGAATTCTATAGCTTGGCCAAATTTTCCCTTAACCCATTTGCCTCCTTTAAGTTCACCATCGTACTTGTTAGGTGAGGAATCTTTGGCAACATCACCTTTTCCTTCATCTAGCAACCAAATTCCAATGTTATCATCCAAACTAAGTTTGGCTTCCAAATTCGTCAACAGGCAGATTACTAGAAATAGTGAAATACTCTTCACACAAAAAATTGAACTTGCATTTATAACCATCAATTACACCTCTATTTTCTAACTCAACTTTCGTTTCCTGACCATCATACGGTAAAACCACCCAATTCTACAACAATTAGTATTTTTCCACAAATATTGGAGTAGGAATTTTGAATTCCTTTCGGTTTCTTATCTTATTTCATTAAGTTACAAACCAAGCATAAATTTCAAACCCCAACTTTAGTCATATTACCCGTTTAGGTCTGATTTTTTATTACAAGATTCCCGATAACAAAAAGAATTTCTAATGCGGATACTTTGGGGGTAATTGTTAATTTTTCTCTGGTAATTTCAAATGTCAATTTGAGCAAAATATCATTCATAACCAAAGGTAAAAATCCAAAAAAACAAGAAGGTTATTGTAACAACCAGTATATAAATCAGACATTTCAAAGAATGTTGTCAAACCTCTACATAAGAGAGGATATCCTTCACTGTAAAAACTAGTGTCCATCAATCGACACACCGAATATGAACCAACTAAAATACATAAATAATCAGCAAAACTAGTTCTAATCGATTTTAAAGATATTTACTAAATCTACACCAAAAACTATTAAAAATAGACCCCAAATTTCTTGCCAAGCTAATGGCTGTCTATAGAATATATATTTTAAAATATCGCAACGGAAAAAACCCCTAGTCTAAACCAGCTAGCATAGACTATTGGCAAAGGAATCTTTTGTATCGAGAAAGTTAAGAAATAAGAGGATACTATATATGAAATTGAAAGGATCGTTGTTGGAATAAGTTTGGTGAAATTTTGAGAGGCCGGAAGAAGTAGTAATGTGCCCAGAACCTCAAAAGCAATTGCCATAAACAAAGAAAAGTAATTTTTCACTATTATATTTTTTACGTGGTTTACCCACTTGACGCGAAAGAAAACTAATGACTAACCCGAGTAGAAATAAGACCAGTAATAATATTCTTACCCAGATTGAATCTTTGAAAAATTACCAATAGGCCTTAGATGTACTATTTTTCAGTATGAAAGAGATCAAAATCCAAATATGATTTCCAAAAGACATAAGAAATAAACCGCTCTCTCTGTTCTTTTCTCTGTTTCTTTTTTGTTCTTTGGTCAGTGATTCTTCGTTCATCAAACTTCTGATGGAACCGTAAAAAAATCGAAAACGTTTTTGGAATCAAAGGTTTTTCAGCTTATAAAAGTCCAGTTTTTTTGATTGATTCCACCACACCCTCCTTCTCAATTCTATCGACCTCAATTTTCCGTAACCGTTCCACAAAATCAGACCTGATACGAAAGTCATTTTCCTTTATTACTCTTACAATATCTTCCTTGAATCGAGACTTAACAGTATCCTGAATGTCATCATCGAAACTAAAATCACGTAAAGTTTCCATAATTAGTGATTGTGCAGCTAGCCTAATCTCAAGCATGGTACCAACAGATTTACCCAAACTATCCATTCTGCCATCAATTTCGACTTGTATATTACACCCAGCTGCAGTTTCCAACATTTTTGTCATAAAATCTTCGACATTGTCACTAAGAGTTTCGGCAATATTACTCATGATTTCCCCCTATTGTTTGTTCATTCGACCTTTGATGATAAAAAAGCAATATCAAGTATGCTAGCATCAAGAATACTCATTTAGTTTCCCCACTGTTTTTTCAAATTTGTCGCTAATTTTTCTGTAAAATACCGTAAATTCGGTCAGGATTACTATACAAAAAGATTAATGAACACACTCTCACCGCTTTGGAGGAAATCAACCGATTTTCGGGTATAGATATTAAGGAATGCGTTGGTGAGGTCAAAATGGATGTCCTGTTGGATTGGCCCTCTAATGAATGTCTCGATAAGTCTCTACGGCATGAGAAGGTCGTAGGTCTATAAGGGAGATCTGGGATATAAATTTAACTTTACTCCAAACTTCTTTTCTACTATATTGCTATATTATGTATGTAAAATATAAATATACGCAGACAGAGTCTTATGTTTTACACAGGATACTAATAGTTTAGTAAATAGGTTGATTTATGGATATAAAACGACTAGGTCTTATTCCTTTAATATTACTGATTTCTCTTGTTCTATTGTCTTGTGGTGGTAAGTCAATAGAACAGAAACTAATTGGTAAATGGTATGGAACAGATCCAGGGTCCATAGTTCCGTCGTTGGGAACCTTCATTCTCAAAAAGGACAATACATTCCAAGTGTTTATAACTGATAGGTTTGGGAATGTCACAACATTTCCTCCATCAAGAGAAGAACTAGAACAAGAGAATACCGTTTTAGAGAGTATGTCTTGGAAAGTCGGTGAAAATGTTTTCACCGAAAAACCTGAGTTGACACTGTTAATTTCTTTAACAAACACAGAATCAGGGGAAATCAGAAATGTAGAACGTGAATATGGATTTAATTTTATAGATGAAAATAATATTGAATTCAAATTAGATTATGAGAAAATAATATTAACCAGACAGTAAAACCCTCTTACATACCCCGATGGTTGGATAGGCAGAGGAGAAATCAAATTCTCATAATCTTGTGGAACTCGGATTTTATCCCCATCGTATCTTATTTTGAGAAAAGAACTAGGGAGCCTTCAACCTCTCCAAAATTGTGGACAGGTCAACAACATCTATTTCGAATTTTGTAATTGAAAATCTGTAAATTTCTTGACCACTTCATCAGCTTATACTACACGCATCACCTTGGCAGACTCCAGACTTTGTTTTTAGCTAACAATAGAACTTTTTTATATTCCTTAGTAGCTAGATAAAATATGAGTCATAAACAAGATATTTTAAGTCAGAAAAGATAGGAAATATGAACAGAATTTTTGAGCCAATTAGGTGTCTAGCTTGGGAGACCTATCCAAACCAAACTCGGCATTTGCACTCTATACTCTTCCTATCATTGGAGGATTATAAGGGTAAAATCAATGTGCGGTCTGATGCTAGGTTGGGCAAAGGTTTATTTTTTTGCCATTTTTGAAACAAAAAACCTATAAATACCCCTGCATTGCTAAGAGCATTCCTTTTATAAATGAAAACAAAATGATCAAATTTGATAGATATAATTTTTATGAGCAGAGTGAAAACCTACTAATCCCGGTAGACGGATAAACCTTAAGCTGTCCATAAATAAATATGGAGAGGTTATTGGACACAATTTAAGAAAGAGTATACGGGGTAACCAACCATTGATTGGATTCCACTGGTCCGAGATTAAATGATCCGTTGTTCAAGATTGATTACCAAGTAGTATTCAAAACGCAATTTGATATACGCTTAACACTAATTCGAGAAGTTATTTGAAACTTTATAGCTAATAATGGCCCAATATTTGAAAATAATGATTAAATTGCATAATTTGTCTTTATAGGTTTGTTCCTTTATTATTTGCGATAGTTTCGAAAAATGAAAGCAGCCTATAACTCTTTATTTCACTTCTGAACCGGCTATTATTTTTTATAAAGTATTATGCTTTTGTTCATTTTTTCAAATCAAAAATGATTTTTTCAATATTGTCAGTATTAGCTCTTAGCTTACCATCAATAAAAATCATTAATCCTTTTCCCTTCTTGTATTTTTCTCCAGTTTCATCCCAAACAATAGTCAATTTATAACCATGATAAAGCACCTTATCAAGGCAAAAATAGTTCCACTTCCCCTCAGGTAATAAAGGATTTATCTCAATCACATTGTCGTTTCGCGGTCTTAATCCCACCAAACCTGTAATTATTAAGTCGTTGTAAGTTGAGTGGTTATAATCTTTTCCCCTCTCTTTTCCTCCCTTCTCTATACTCCAGGTTCCATTTTCCCAAGATTTAAGACGTGTACGTGATATCCAATCACCGGTGTATGGATTCAGATTTTCATCGATCCATGGTAGTATCTTACCGTCTTCTCTTTCAATCTTATGGGAATCAGTGTAAACTTTAAGTGTTTTAAAATAATCCTTTTTGCCGATTACATCCTGATCATAATTGTTCAATAGATTGGCAAGTGCCGTTAACACATTACACGTAGCCAAAGGCCAGCTTGGTCCATTCCATTGACATTCATGTCCTTCATAAGAAATTATAAATTCTGAATGTCGTTGTTCTAGAAAAGTAGGTCCATAAGGAGCGTAAAAACCTTTTTTATCCATTAATTCTTTCCATGCTTCTTCATAGCCAGAATCCGGCATGTTGAAATACCAAGGAGCATATCCATGAAGTTCGCGTGCATCCTTAAGTTCTCCTCCTTCTTTTGGTAAGACTTTAAAAAACTTAGATTCACTATCCCATAGTTTGTCTTGAACCAAATTTTTGATTCTGGAAGCTTTTGATTTGTACTCGTTTTCTACATCCTGTTTTCTGGCTAGATTTGCTATCCTTGAAATAGCCATGGCATCACCATACATAAAACTGTTGAGAGTTGGTCGAAAACCATGTCCACCGATGGAAAGCTCTCCACCATCCCTGTCATCAATGGTATAGAACAGTCCATTTTCCCTTTGCCCAATATGATAACCCTTCCAATTCCACCCAGTTTCCCATAAATTATAATTTTCTATTAAATCAGGAAGTAAATCCAGTAGAGGTTTATTATCTAAAGTCACCAAATATCTATTGTAGAATGCGTCCGCAATCCAGAAACTGTATAAACGTGGTTCACCCCCTTTTCTTAACCAGAAATACGAATAATCATCGAGATACTCTGCATTGTGTATCCATCGTCCTTCATAGTAATGGTGGGCAGCAGGACAACTTATAGTATTATGTTTTCCCGCCCATGGTACATCTGGTAGAAACTCCGTGATGACATAACCATCCTCGGTCTTCTTAATATGTTTACGATAAGTCCACCAACGAAAATAATAAGTCCTTTCTATATCAATATCTGGACACTCAAAAAGAGGAATATTTGTTTGTAAAAATTTAAATGTGTCTTCGTTACCAATGTTTGAGTATAATTCGTCATCGTCAATATTAAACTGTTCAACATAATTTCTCAATTTACTTTCATCTAAAACTTTCATCTAAAACTCCTTAAAATCAGTAGCAATATTTACCCAACCGATAAAGGCCTGAATTCACACTATAAAAGAAATCTTAGTTAGTTAGACCATCTTCTGATTTGTTTAGTAAGCCATCTCGTTTCCATATAAGATCTGGAATCTACATAACTATTACGATTTCCTAAACAACAACTAATACAATTGTGCCTTCAGTAGTACCACTACCAACAACGTAAAGTCCATACCAACACAAAAACTACAGTTTTTTAAGACCTATAAGTATCTTTTCTCTTTCACCCGAACTCGCTGTTGTAGAACGTGTAAGTAGGTGAAAACATTGAAGATCAAGGTACTGGCAAAATTCATGCAAACACAGAAAAACCACACGAAGTATTACGTGAATTTATTTCAAATCTCCGACAGGAATTAACTGCAAAAAACAAACAAATAGAATAATTCTTAAAGCAACAATACGAAGGTCAACAGTTAGCCGCTATTCAGCAAGAAAACCATTGATAAGCTAACCAAACAAAACCAACTACTATTGGAAGATGAAAAAGAAAAAAGAATGTCGGCTTCTAGAAACGATTAATAGGTCAATGAGCTTAATCTGCTCCTAAATGGCGCAGTCTTTGCAGAGCGATCTAGAGATACAAAAAACCGCTTTGAGTTCACTGATTCAGAGAATCGATGTAACTCAAATCGGTACGGTCGGAGTAGAGTTTTATCTAATGATCTCGGTAATACCCCGTGCGCAGGTTTGAATGATAGAATCTAAAAGACATATTCGAGACCAATTAAACGGAGATAAAAACTGTGCCTAGAGATTAGTTCTCAGACTCATAGATTATCTGAAATTTTTTGTCCTAGGTTTAAGTTTCCATGTTAATTCTTATTCCAACAGAAAAATTAAATTATTGGTTACCGGGTCTTTGGTATCCCTTTATGTCGATTTTATAAAAGAACATGTTGGAAACTAGTAAATCCTTGGTCCCTTCTGCCTACACTAACATACAAAAATTTAAACGTCCTATGGTCTGTCTGCTGCACCCCCCATCGGATGAGGGCCGTTAGTAACGGGGTTGGTTCGGGCATGATCGTAGACGGCATCCTGAATCTCGAGGATCCGGACAGCATCTAGAATATTGGTATCAGGCGCTCGCTTCTCCTGCAGGGCAGATAATCCTTCGTCGATCACCTTACGCATACGTTCACCGTGTCCCAAGTCCTCTTTAAATTTTGTACCTGAAGAAGTGTTAACCTCAATTAGGGGCTCACCTTGCTGACCATAGAAGGCGAATACTGATGCTTTACTACCAATGAAACGAAAGAAATGGTCGCCACTGCGTCTGGCTCCGTGAGGGAAAGTGTAGCCAGATTCGATGATACCAGTTACACTATCATTACTACGGAGCATACCGACCGCACTATCTTCTATCTGACGGCCATACATGGAGTTGGACATCACTGCCCCCACTACCGTTATTGGTCCGGAGCCAGCAAACTGCAGAAAGGTGTCAATGCCGTGAGCCGATTCGGTCGCCCAACAACCACCTCCAGATATTGACGGGATATTATGCCAAGAGGAGGGGGTTTGGTCATAGCGCATAGGCGAGCCATTGTTAAGCCGACTACTGTAGAGAACTAATTGACCCAGACTGCCATCGGCCACCATCTGCTTAACTAAGGACACAATCTTGCTAGCGCGGTTAGGTAGAGTTAGGGTACTGAAGACATCATGCTTTTCGCTGGCTTCAGCCACTGGCCTCAGACGACTAGCACAATCGGCGAACGGTTTGTCCACCAAATATGGAATACGCCGATCCACACAAGCCTGAATATGAGATGGGATCTCTATATGTTTCCCGCTAATTAGGGCAGCTTCTGGCTGGACCACGTCCAAACATGAACCCGCCGTATCGAACCCAGAGCAGTAAAACTCGTTCTCCAGCTGAGTGCGGGGAATCTCCTCTCCATCCATGACACCGACGATCTCATGGCCAAGATCGCGTGCTGTTTGACCTATACTTCGGCCGTGATGACTATAAGAAAGAACTACTAGCCTCATAGATATACCTCCCTAAACTTAGTCATGTTTGGATAGTTATTGGTGTACCATGTGTTTATTAAACTATCCCACTCACTGGCCAGTATTACCTCCCAACTAGTAAACTGTGGTGGACAGGTTTACTAATGGAGACGGATTCTATCAAGTCTGAAATGGAAGAAATGTCTGTATCTGGTGATGAATTGGTTCGTGCGAATAGCAGAGAAAAAGCAACTAGGATTAAATTATTAAATTTCATCGTTTCAATGAGATTCCACTTCAGTACGATAGGTATGAGTTTTCTGGATTTTTTTCGATGTTTAGTTAGAACAAAGTAGCCAATGTTTTCGCCTATTATGACTTAAGTGGTACTTTCTTGGGTACAGCTGTCACATCAACCAAGTTACAACTTAATTTAATACGCTGATTAAATCTATTTCTCTGTATTTCCGATTAGTAGAATTATCTAATAAACTAACACTGGCAATTAATAATT
>MDTE01174761.1_pt1 | contig 35998 bp, 35 predicted proteins | sample 811231 | NCBI WGS metagenome assembly MDTE01 (sample SAMN05326651, study PRJNA326480) | marine metagenome | isolation source: seawater | place: Indian Ocean: Red Sea | collected 2010
ACAAAGTACCATCGGCGCTGAAAGGCTTGACTTCCGAGTTCGGTATGGGATCGGGTATTACACTTTCGCAATAATCACCAGGCAAATCTTTATAGTACAATTTTGAATGAACTCAAGCTATTAATTAAAACTTTATTTGAAAAAATGTAATTTCCAGATGTAAAAATACCATTTTTTAGTAATATTTGAGAATTACTAATAAAATTAAAATATAATTACCTCATTAAATATTATTTAAAGAATTAATTAAAGTTAGTAATCTTATGATCGTCTTTTGCTCCAAAGTAAGAAAGGTAAATTTAAAATTAGGGCTATATTTAACCAATTGTTAAATATATTTCCCGTAGGAATGATTGGCCATAGATAAATTGCTATGCCTGATAGGATACAAATTTCAAAATCAGAAAAATAATATTTACCTTTTATTTTTAAGAATAAATGTTTGACAATATAAAAACAAAAATAAAATAGAACTGTTAATAAAAATAAAAATCCCAATATACCTGTCTCAGCTAATATTTGTATGTAAGTATTATGTGGATGTGGAGCGCAAGATGAACTACTAATCTCATATTTCTCATCACTACACAATTTTCTAAAATTTTTTACCCCAACACCTAAAATTTTGTTGTCTAAAAACATTCTGTAAGCAGTTATATAATGGTGGGTGTGTTCTTTTGAAAATATATATAATTCATCAACTTTTGGCTTTTCCCTATCTTTAATTATATTCATTTGTTTTATAGTTTGATCAAATACCCTTTCTTTAGCGGTAGGATTAATAAAACTTATTATTATTAATAATAAGATGCTAGATGATAGGGTAATTAATCTTAATTTTAATAGTTTATGTGAAAATAAGATCACAAAAATTGCTGAGAGATTTATATTAAAAAAAGCAGTCCGATCTCCACTTAGAAAAATTAATGCTTCAGATAAAATAAAGATTAATAAAAGAAATATAAATATTTTATTTTGTTGTTTTATTATAAAAATAGATAGTCCAAAGAAGATAGGCCACAATCTACTTAAATAACTTCCTAAAATTTTTTCATCTCCAAAAAAACTTGATATTCTCGAAGACTCAGCGTTTTTCCATCCTAAAATATTTTCTCCAACAAAATATTCGTAGAATCCATCTAAAATTAAAGATGTAAAGCAAATAAAGATACAATAAAAAAAATATTTAATAAACTTATCATCTACGCTAAGTAAGGTAGCTATTGCAATTACAAAAACACCATATCTAAAATAAAATATTGAAATCTTTAGACTATCTAAATTAAAATTATTAATTAATGTATTAAAAATTAGGTAAAGCCAAAATATTAAAAAAAAATAAAAATATTTATTTTTAAAGAAAAAAAAATTTTTGTGTTTCACACAGTAAAACAAAAACAATAAACTTATCAATGATATTGAGAGGTCACTAAGTAAAGGGCCTGTGATTAAAAAAAATGGTAATAATGAAAATAGAGAGATGGGTAAAGTGAAAAAAATAAATTTTTCTTTGTTAGAATTAAAAATCATTGAAAAAATTTATAATAAAATATAAATTAGTCTTATTTTATATAGTATTAAAATAAGATTAGTATTAAAATCTAAAGTTTTTAATGTATTAAATAATTAAAACTTCGTTGAAATCTGTTTATATTTGAATACGTTTATTAAAAAGAGGTTATAATTATTTATGAACAATACAATTTTAATCTATTTTTTATTAAGTTTCGTTATTTTGTTTTTGTGTGGGAAAGTTTCATATATGCTTAATTTGGTTGACATACCAAATAAAAGAAAAATTCATTCTGAAGCCACTGCCTATACAGGTGGAATTGCGATAAGTATAATTTTATTATTTGCGATAATACTATTTGATGATTTTAATAAAAGTTTAAGTTCAATATTATCAATTGCATTCTTGATATCTATTGTTGGATTAGTTGATGATAAATATCATTTAAGTATTGGCAGCAAGTTAAGTTTACAAATAATTCCTATATTTTATATTGTTATCTTTGAAAATTTAGCTTTAAGTCAATTAGGTGACTATAATTATTTTAATTTAGACCTTGGGGCTTTTGCAATACCTTTTACTTTTTTGGCAGTATTGTTTTTAATTAATGCATTTAATTATTTTGACGGAATTGATGGATTGTTAGGATCTTCATCGATTTCAGTTTTTGGAATACTTCTTTTTTTAGTGAGTATGAATAATTCACATCATTTAGTGATGGAACAAAACATTCAATTTTTTTTGATTTCCTTAATAATTCCAATATTTATTTTTTTATTTTTTAATTTCTCCTTTTTTAAAATGCCAAAAATTTTTTTAGGAGACGGTGGTAGTTTACTATTAGGATTTATAGTTGCATTTACTCTTATTTACTTCGCAAATCAAAATTTAATCCACCCTATATTGCTGGCATGGTCTATAGCTGTTTTTGTTTATGAATTTTTATCAATTAATATTATTAGATTAAAAAATAAACAAATGCTTTTTAAAGCTGGACAAGATCATTTACATCATATTTTAATTCAAAAGAATAAGTCAGTTTTTTTATCTATATTTTTAATTTGTTCACTTAATATTTTTTTATTTATAATTGGCTATTGTAGTTATTTATTCTTAAACCCATTAGCTTCATTAATTTTGTTTACAGTTTTTTTTATAATTTTTTTGATTTTAAGAAATATAATTTCAAAAAATTTATATATAAAAAATTAATTTAATATATTCTTAAAATTTTATTTATTTATCAATTAACCTTTGTTCATTATAAATATAATCAACAATATCTGAAGTAGATTTATAAGATATTATTAAATCATTTAACAATTTTTTTACCTCATCAGCCTTATTATCATTAATTAAATTTTTTAATTTTTCTAGATATAATTCAAGCTGATCAAATGGGATAAATGGATCACTAATTTTTTGTATTTTTGGATGATTAGTTTTTTGGGGATCATCACCAATTAATAATTCCTCATATAATTTTTCACCTGGTCTAAGTCCAATTGTTTTAATTTCTATATCGCCATTTGGATTTGAACTATTTTTAATTGTAAAACCTGAGAGATTGATCATCTTATTGATCAAGTCTAAAATTTTGATACTTTTTCCCATATCAAGGACAAATACCTCGGCGTATTTACCCATAGCTCCTGCTTGTATAACTAGTTGAGCTGCTTCTGTAATAGTCATAAAATATCTTGTAACATCTTTATGAGTTAGCGTAACCGGTCCTCCCTCTATAATTTGTTTTTTAAACTTTGGGATTACAGACCCAGAAGATTCTAATACATTCCCGAATCGAACAATTGAAAATTTATGGGTATTATTCTTTACAGAATGATATATTCCTTGCATACAAAGCTCAGCGAGTCTCTTGGAAGCGCCCATAATGTTTGTTGGTCTTACAGCTTTATCACTTGAAATTAATACTAAATTTGAGACTTTTTTAGCAACACAGGCTTTAGCGATTGCCAAAGTTCCAAAAACATTATTTTTAACACCTGCACAAATATTTTGTTCAACTAAAGGAACATGTTTATATGCAGCAGTATGATAAATTGTATCTACTTTGAATGTTTCTAATATTACCTCTAATTTAGTTTGATCCTGAGTATCAATAAGTAATGAGACAATTTTTTGACTTTTATCATAATTTGTTAATTCTTCATTAACTTTGTATAAAGCAAATTCATTTAATTCCAAAAGGATTAACTTTTTTGGTTTTAATTTTATTATCTGGCGGGATAATTCTGATCCTATGGAACCTCCAGCGCCTGTCACTAGCACTACTTTTTTGTCTATATTTTTATTTAATAGTTTAATATCTGGTTCAACTTGTTCACGACTTAACAAATCATCTATATTATAGTCTTTAATATCAGATATTGTTACTCTGCCATCTACAATCTCTGCAATGGTTGGTAGAGTCTTTACAATTAGTTTATGATGATTTAACTCTTTTATAATTTGGTTCCTTTTATTGCGACCAATTGATGGTATAGCTAAAAAAACAATACTTACATCATTGTTTGCTATTAATTTTTCTAAATTCGAGAGAGAATAAATTTTTTGGCCTAATAAAATTTTTTTATATAGTTTATAGTTATCATCCAAAAACCCTATAACTCTAAATTCAGGATTATTTTTAAGAGAAATAACCAATTGTCTACCAGCCTCACCTGCTCCATAAACTAATACATTTTTTTTTTTAGAATAATTAATATTCATTGTAATTAATATTTGTTTTTAAAAATTTGAGAAACTTTTTAGTTATTAGGTTTTGTTCAAAATCCCTTTTAACTTTTATTTTAGCTAATGATCCACATTTCTTAACTAGTTTTTTATTTTTGATAATATATAACATTTTACTTTTTATATCATCTATACTGCTCACTTTATGGAAAAAACCAGTTTTACGATCTATAATAGTATCTTGGAGTCCATATATCTTTGAACAAAGTGTAGGTATCCCACAAGAAGCAGCTTCTATAACCACTGTGCCAAATCCTTCCCGATGACTTGGCAGACACAAGGTATCTGCAAGAGAAAACCAATCTTCTGGTTTTTTTGTAAAATTGAAGTATAAAATTTTATTTCTTTTTTTAAAGAGATGAGCAAGTTTGTTGTCCTCTATTGAACCAACTAATATTAACAATATATTTTTATTTTTTTTAATATAATCAAAAGCTTTTATGAGCTCAACAATTCCCTTATCTTCATTAATTCTTCCTAGATATAAAAAAACAAATGTATTATTAGAAATCATGTATTTGTCCCTTAGCTTATCTCTTATTTTTTTATTAAATCTAAATTTTTCTATATCAACGCCCCCAACAGATCCTTTATGCAATACTGAAGATTTATTTACTGTAACTACGTTTTCTTTAATTAGAAAATTTCTTTGAGAATTGCTGTCGATTAAAACCTTATGAGAAATAAAAAAAATTAACTTATCAATAAATTTATAAAATATTTTAGCTAAACCCGATTTATTTACCCAGATTTGTCCTGTAAACCAGTGAATCCTGATTTTGGTTCTGGAAATTAATGATGCTATTGCCACCATAAAACCGATTTTTGGTGTAAACGAAATTGAGAGATCTGGTCTATTTTTAATGAAAAAATATAACGTAGATAAAAATGCAAAGATGTCATGAAAAAAACTAATACCTCTCTTAAAATTTATTTTTATTAAAGAAACATTTTTTGGAATTTTTTGTTTTAGATTATCTGCACCATTACAACATATAAAAACATCATATTTTTTACTCAAGTTATTAATATGATTTATCATAAAGACATTAAAAAAATTAGAAGTGTTTGCAATCAAAACTATTTTATACCTTTTACTCATTTAGGTTTTTTATATTTTGTAGTAAAGAAAATCTTGGTTTGAAGTTTAAATCTTTTTTAATTTTTTTATTATTATATGAAACTCTTGATGAAATAAGAAAAATAAAATTTAAAAGTTTATTTGGTAAAGGAATAAAATAATATATTAATTTTAACAATATTAAAGGTATGTGAACTTTGATAAATTTTTTATTAAATAATTTTTGATAATTTTCATAAATTTTTAATTGCTTGCAATCATCAGCAACTATGTAAATTTTATTTTTTGAATACTTTAATTTTGAAATAGTTAAAATTACTGCTTGAGTAACATCTTTTACGTTAACAAAATTGAATATAACATCATCATAGCTTTTTATCCAAAAACCAGTTCTTAAAGAAAAAATAACAAATTTAAATAGATTTGATTTTTTTTTTCCTCCAAATACATTTGTAATTCTAAGAATTGTGTAAGAAAAATTGTTATTAATATTTTTTTTACTCAAATTTTGAATTAATAGATCTCCTTTCAATTTACTCTCAGAATATAAATCATTTAATTTAATGGGGCTATTTTCAGAAACTAGTTTTTGTCTATCAAAGTAATTTTTGACTCCTCCATATACTGATATGCTACTTAAATGTATAAATCTAAGTTTTAATTTTTGACTATTAATATATTTAAGTAATTTTTCTAAAAAGATAACATTTATTTTCTCAAGATTATTTATACTATTTTCAGTTTTGCCAACACAATTAATAATAATGTCTGCTTTTTTCAAAAATAACAAATTTGATTTTCTAAATGAATTAAAATCCCATTTAAAATATTTTATACGAATATTATTAAAAGGTTTTTTTTTAATATTTCTTCCAACACAAATTAAATTAGTTGAAGTATTCTTGGCCAGATAATTTAAAATACTCTTACCAATTATACCTGTATAACCTAGAATAACAATTTTCATTATTTTATAAAATAAACAAATTAAATTTATAATCTCAAACTGAATTTATCTTTAGAAAATAGATATTTTAAATCATAAATAACATTTTTTTCCTTGCATAGATTTAATATTTCAGTTTCTCCCATTTCTTTAAATTTTTTATGCGCTACTGCAATTATGATTCCATCATAAGTATTATGATTTAATGAGGAATTTGTTGTAACTCCGTATAATTTTTTTATCTCTTCCTTGTCTGCCCAAGGATCATATAGATCTAATTTACAATTATGCTTTTTCAATTTTTCTATAACATTTTTGACGCCAGAATTTCTAACATCTGAGCAATTTTCTTTAAAAGTCAAACCCATGATTAAAATTTTTGATCCTTTAATCTGAATATTGTTGTTCTTTAATTCCTTGATAAATTCTGAAGCTACATAATTACCCATATTATCATTAATCTTTCTACCGGATAAAATTATATTTGGAAAATAACCGACACTTTTAGCTTTAAAAGTGAGATAGTATGGGTCGACACCAATGCAGTGCCCACCTACAAGACCTGGTTTAAAAGGTAAAAAGTTCCATTTACTCCCAGCAGCTTCTAAAACTGCCTCTGTATCAATATTGAGCTTTTTAAAAAGTATAGACAGCTCATTTATCAAAGCAATATTTAAATCACGTTGAGTATTTTCAATAACTTTAGCGGCCTCAGCAACTTTTATATTAGGTGCTTTATGCGTACCTGCAGTTATAATCTCGCCATACAACTCATCTACAAAATCAGCAATTATAGGTGTTGAGCCTGAAGTAACTTTTTTTATATTTGAAATAGTATGATTTTTATCCCCAGGATTTATCCTCTCAGGACTATATCCACAAAAGAAGTCTTCATTAAAATTTAAGTTTGAAAATTTCTCTAATATTGGGACACATTCTTCTTCCACACAGCCAGGATACACTGTGGATTCATAGATAATTAAATCACCTTTTTTTAAAAATTTACCAATCATTTCAGTGGCAGCAAATAATTGTTTTAAATCTGGTTTATTTAAATGGTCAACTGGAGTTGGTACGGTAACAATATAACAGTTTACAGATTTGAGATCTTCAACATTGCTAGTAAATTTTAACTTTTTTAACACTTTTAATTGATCTTTACTAAACTCTAAATTCCTATCTTTTCCCGATTTTAATTCTTTGACTCTTCTTTCATTTATATCAAAACCTAAAACATTTTTCTTTTTTTCAAATTCTAAAGCAAGTGGTAACCCTACATACCCGAGTCCAATAATAGCCAATTTTAAATTTTTTTTTTTAAAACTCATTTTTTATAAAAATCTTTATACCATTTAACAAAATTTGATACTCCGTGAACAACTGAAGTGGAGGGTGTATAATTAAATTCATTTTTTAATTTATCTACATTAGCATAAGTATCAGGCACGTCGCCTGGTTGTAATGGTAAAAAATTTGTTTTTGCCTTTTTACCTAGAGCTTTTTCTAGAGCAGTTACATAATCCATAAGTTGTACTGGTTTACTATTACCTATGTTATAAATTGACCATGGGGCCTTACTAAGCCCAAGAGTTGGTTTATCACTATTCCAATCAATGTTTCCAGATGAAGGATTGTCTAATGTTTTAATTACTCCATCTACAATATCGTCAATGTAAGTAAAATCTCTTGAGTGTTTGCCATTGTTAAATAAATCGATTGGTTTGTCCTCTAAAATTGCTTTTGTAAATTTGAACAAAGCCATATCCGGCCTTCCCCAAGGTCCATAAACTGTAAAAAATCTAAGGCCAGTTGTTGGCAGCTTAAAAAGATAACTATATGAATGTGCCAATAGCTCGTTAGATTTTTTAGAAGCTGCATAAACAGATAAAGGATGGTCGGTACTATGATGTTCTGAAAATGGCATATTAGTGTTAGCACCATAAACACTTGAAGTGCTAGCATAGACCAAGTTTTCAATTTTATGATTACGACAGTTTTCTAAAATATTAGTAAATCCAACAACATTACTACTGATATAGGCAAGAGGATTTTTTAAAGAGTAGCGCACACCCGCTTGTGCAGCTAAATTTATTACTTTTTGTGGTTTATGATTTTGGAAAATATCATCTATATTTTTTTTGTTTCCAATATCTACTTTATAGTGTTGATAATTTGAATATTTTGCAAGTCTATCGAGTCTTGCATCTTTAATTTTAGGATCGTAATAATCATTGTGATTATCTATACCAATTATATTATCTCCGCGTTCAAGAAGTTTCACAGATACCGAATATCCAATAAAACCTGCTGAACCAGTAATAAGAATTTTTCTTATATTTTTAATCATATAATTTTATTAATTTTTATATTTAATAATTCCATTAACAAATTTAATTGAATTTCAATGTAGACTTTTTTTTTTATTTTTTTTATAAACTTTAATCCATTCATTATTATATAGAGTAATCATTTTGCTTATACTAAATTTTTCTTTTATTCTTAATCTTGCTCTATTACACCTTTTATTCCATTTTTTAGTGTTTTTTTCTTTGAGAGCTTTCTCAATTGCTTCAGTTAATTTAATTACATTTCTTGGTGGAACAATCCAACCATTTTTGCCTACAACAAATGCTGAATCACCAACATCTGTTACAATACATGGTGTACCACATGACATTGCCTCAGCCACAACATTCGGAAAACCCTCTCCATAGCTGCTACTAAGCACATGAATATCTATTCCATTCATGACTTGAGAAATTTTATTACTCTGCCCTAATAATTTAACATAATTAGATAATTTTAATTTTTTGATTTCAGACGTCAGTTCAACATTATTTTTATTCATATTGTAACCAACAAGTATACAAACAAAATTTAAATTCTTAGATCTAATTAATGACAAAGCTTTAAGTAAATTAAAATGATCTTTCTGAGGATCATAACGAGCAACATTACCAATAACTGATATATGATTTTGTAATTTGTTTTTTTTTTTGAATTTTATTCTTTCGCTATTATTTATTTTTAAAATTGATAAATCATATCCATTTGGAATAAATTTAAATATGTTTCTTTTATATCCAACACCTTCATAAATTTTTTTTGCTTTCTTTGAAACAGTTAGAATTTTTTGTGGAAGAAAATAAGACAGTATTGACAATAATCTTATAACCATAATAGTAGTTAATTTTGCTTTTCCTATTTGGATATTTGAATATCTAACATTCCAAACAATACTGTCAATTCCAGCAATTCTAGCAGCTATACTGCCTAAAAAATCTGCATGAACAAGCCAAGTCTGTACTAAATTTGGCCTTAAAGAACGTAGTATTTTTATAAGAAAAAAGAATTTAGGAATTGAAAAAAAATGAAAATTTATACAGTAAACTTTAATACCAATTTTACTCAGTAATGAAAAATATTTACCGGGACCTTTGAGTGAAATAACAATATGATCATTTTTAGTATCATATTTGCAAATTTTAAAAAGTGTATGCTCTGCACCACCATCTCCTAAACCAGTAATTATGTGTACAATTTTCATTTATTTTTTTTCAACAAACTATGAAATTTATCAAAATTATTCCTTAATTTTTTTTATATTAAAAGAAAATTTGGGAATGAAGGGTGCAGCTAATATTATCAATTCAATTACAAATTTAGCACGATGCCTAGTCCCTGCACCAAAGTTACTAACTCCTATTCCAAATATAATAAAATAAACAACTAAAATAAAAAAAATTGTTCTTAAAGCAGGGTCATTCCAAATAGATTTTCTATTAAGAAATATTAAATAAACTAATGTTAGATACAAAAACCCATCAAACATTCCAACAAGATGAGCTGGTTTTTTTATATCCCATGGGAAAGGTGAAAAAAGGAGATATAAAACTCTAATAAAACCCTTAGTGATAAATTCTGATGGTGAGTTTACTTTTGTCCATTCAGGATAAGACGCTTCTCCTCTTAATCTGTTTGAAGTTTCAAATTGCAGTCTATTCAAATCAATAGAGTCTTTAAACTTTCCAAGTTTTGCAATGTGAATTTTGTTTGAAAAATAAAGCTGAAGAAAAATTAAAGATAAAATAACAATCAATAGATTTTTAGGACTAATGCGTAAAAAAAGGATTAGTTTAGATACCTTTTTAATACTCCTTGTCAAAACAATTATGCCAAAAATCATTCCTCCTATAATGATACCACCATGAAAAAAAGTCCCCCCTATAAAGCCAAACATTGCTAAAAAAATTGATTTATAGCTATCATCTCTTACCCAGTTAACTACGCCAAACATCGCCACTATTAAAAAAAAACAAACATAAATTTCTCTTAATGTAAGAACTGAATATAAAACCAATGAAGGAAATAAAGCTAATATCCATCCAACTTTTTTTGCGGTATGATTGTCCCACAATTTTTTTGCAAGCAACCAACCTAAAAAAACTGCTCCAAGTCCAAACAGTAAACTTAATGACTGAGCCATCAATAAACTTCTACCAAACAAGGAATATGGAATTGCTATCATCCATCGATAAAAAGCACTATTTGGTCCTGGATATTTGTCCATAACGTTAAAAAATCCATCCTTAGCAAAATTCCATGCTCCCCATTCAAAACCTAGAGCGTCATAAGTGCTATCTGGTAATGTAAATATATAATAACCAAGTAGCATAAGTATTACACGCACGCTGAAGGCTACTAGAAGAATTCGAGAGATATCTGGCCACTTAGTTGCTACAATCAACGTAATAAAAGCAACAACAGTTATTGAAGCAAAGCCCAAAAGATCAGCCATTATTTTCAATTTTAAAAAAAACTTTATTTAGCATTTATAAATTTATTCAGTAAAATTCTTAAACATTTATTTTGAATACTTAAAGACGAAGTATAATACTTACACGATATCAAATAATCATCCTACATAAAAGAAATCAATTATTTTTAATAATTTAAGCTTAAATATAATTTTTGTTCTAATTTTTGGCTATAGTTGATATTGTTTAAAAAACAATAATATATCATTTAATTTGTAAAAAATTTCAATAATGTATTACATAATATTATGAAAAAAATAATACGAATTAAAAACTATACAGTGGAAGTTTTAATAGTAGTTTGTGTACTCTTAATACTTTTGCATTCATCTGATGCTATTATTTATCCTGACTCTATTCGTTATTTGAAAGGAAATTTATTCGATCCTCCTTTATATTCATCAGTAATAGCTTTAATGCTTTTTATGTTTGAAACATCAAACTCTGTTATTGTATTACAAACTTTATCAATCGGTTTTAGCATCATTTATTTTACAAGAACTATATCTTCAAAGTTCAATTTAGACACGACCACACAAGCTATTGTCTCATTTTTTTTATTTTTACCAATCATTCAGTTTTATAGGCACTTATTAACAGAGCCTCTTAGCTATGCTTTTTCACTTTTGTTTGTAAGTTTTGTGTTTAAACTAATTTTTAATTTTAATTATAAAAATTTAATTTGGTGTTCAATTTTAATTCTATCTTTATTGCTTATAAGAAACCAGTTTATGTTTTTGTATATTGTAATTTTAATGCTTTACTTGGGTTTATTAGTTATTAATAAATCAAAAAAAAATTTTACTCTACTAACAATAAGTTTTTTATCTATTTTAATTATTCACAATGCCTTAATAGGTTTGAATAAACATATGAGCCAAAGCTCTATGGAAAAAAATAATTTACTTAATAGCAGTACTGGCATATTTTTTTTTACGTATATTGACTCAATTTATATATCAACGGAAAAAGATATAAAAATATTTAAGAACCAAAAAGTACAAGAGTCACTTTCCATAATTTTTGAAGAAATGAATAAAAAGAAATCATTAGTTAAATATTATAATGGAAGAGGTCATTTTGGATTAAGCTTCAAAGAAATAAGCAGTTACTCAAAAACTATACTGGAAGATTTAGCTATTTCAGAAAATACAAATGTTGTTAATCTTAAAAAACAAATTTCTATGAAATTGATAAAAGCAAATTTTGGTAAATATTTAAAACATATATTTAAAAAGTTTTACGATTCTTCATGGTTATTTATATTTTTTCCTTTTTTTATGATGCTGGCAGCTTTGATAGGTTTTATAAAGTATAAATCTCAATTTTCTTTATTTGTATTATTTTTATCAACATTTGCGTTAGCAAACCATTCTATAGTTTATTTGTTTGGTCGAGTACAACCTAGATATTTTATTTATAGTGATTTTATACTATTAATATTCATTTTTATAACGTTTACAATTTTACTAAAAAAACAAAATGGAAAAATTTTTAAATGAAACATACATAAAAAAAATGAATTCAAAAATATACTGATAAATGATTATAGATTTATACTAAGTCTACTGTTATAGATTTGATGTGAATTCAAAAATAAGTTTAGTTATTCCTGTTTTAAATGAGTCGAATGAAATAGAAAATTTCTTTAATGAACTACAAATTTGTAATTTTAGTCTCATTAATGAAATAATTTTTGTTGATGATTGCTCAACGGATAATTCATACGAACTTCTTCAAAAAAAAATAACTCAAATTAAGACTGAATCGAAAAATATCAATTTTTTACTGTTAAATAATTTAAAAAATAGAGGATATGGTTTTTCAATTAAGAAAGGCGTTCACAGTTCAAACAATGATATAATAGCAATTATTGACTTAGATAGAACTTATAAAATCGAAGATTTAAATAATATATCAAATCAATTTATTAATGATTATAAGTTGAAGTATGACTTAATTGCAGGTCAAAGGAAAATTGATATTTCTAATACCTCCAGATTAAAAATAATAGGTAAAAATATTATTAATACTATTACCAATTTCTGTTTTAATGAAAAAATTGTAGATTATAATTCAGGATTAAGAGTTTTCAAAAAAGATAAATTTATTAAACATAGTCACATGATGTCCAACAGATTTTCTTTAACCACTTCCATGACAATTACTTTTTTAAATGAAAATTATGATATTAAATTTCATAATATAAAATATGAGGAAAGGTCGGGACAGTCTAAGCTGAAGTTTTTAGATTTTTTTAAATTTTTATATACGATATTTTCATTATTATTTTATTATAAACCTTTTAAAACATTAATACCTTTAATTTTACCATTATTCATTGCATTTATTTTCTTTTTGATAAAAGATATAGGCTCCAACAATATTACAGACAAAACAGTTTTACTTTTTAATTTTAATTTTTTATTAATAATTTTACTTTTTATAATTGATAGGATTAATAAGTTAAAATAGTAATAATTCAATTATTGTATTAATTAAATTAATGGTAAAATATTCAGATATTTAGAAATTCGAACCAACAAATGATGCTATTCAATAATCTTAAAAGTTTCTTAAATTTGTCAATTATCTCTTTAATTTTTTCATTTTTTTTATTGAATATTTTACCTCTTTTTTTTTCTTTAGATTTGTCATTAAAGTTAGTTTTAATTTTATTATTTTTATTTAATTTTTTTAGATTAAAAAAAATTTACTTAGTTAGAAATACTTACAAATTTTTTATATTTTTTTTTTTATTAATCACTATTTCAAGATTAATTGAATATAAAGTTTTTAATTTTTTTTACTCAATTATCAATGAAAAAAATGTTTCGTGGTTGATAACAATTTTAATAAGCTTTGTATTTAAATTTTTATATTTAGAAATGTTAAATTTATTTCAAGATAAAAAAAACAAAATTTTTTAATATAAGAAATTGTTAAGATCTATAATTCTAGATATTTTTACATAATTGTTTATAATCTTAGTATCGATAATTATAATTATAAGAGTCAAATATATTTAGTATTTACTATTTCTTCTACTTATTATAATTCTTTATATTATTTATGAATAAATCAATTATTGATCAAAAAAAAAGATATGATGCTGAAGCTATACAACACAGCGAACATTATAATGATAAATATACACAAATGTATAGAGATGAATTTATAAGAAAACCGTTGTTTAAAGAAAGTTTAAAAGGAATGTATATTTTAGACGCAATGTGTGCCTCTGGAATAGAAACTGGTTTTCTTATTAAGAAAGGTGCTGATGTTGTTGGAGTAGATATATCAAAAAAGAATGTCGAGGAGTATAAAAGAAGATGGAATAAACCTTGTTATATGAATAGCATCCATAAAACAGATTTTTCTGATAATAGTTTTGATGCAATTTATATATGTGGTGGTTTACACCATGTTCTCCCATTGTTAGATGAGACTATTTTAGAAATTCATCGAATTTTAAAACCAGGAGGTCTTTTTTATTTCGTTGAGCCTAATAAAGACACCTGGATTAATAAAATTCGAAAATTTTGGTATAAAGTGGATAGTAAATTTACTGATGATGAGGAAGCAATCAGCTATCAAAATACTTTAAAACCATTTCTTATAAAAGGATTTAAAGAGATATCTTTAAATTATGGAGGTAATATTGCATATATTATTATTGGACAATCTTTAACTTTAGGTATACCTAAAAAATATAAAAAATATCTTTCACCAGTCTCATTCTTTTTAGAAAGAATTCTTTGCAAGTTTCCAATTGTTCCGAAACTTTTTTTTACAGCAGTTTGGGAGAAAAATAATTAGCATATATAAAAATTTAATTAATAATAAAAAAATGCATTTTTTAAAAAGAACACTATGTTTTATTGGGAATTATTTACCTCCAAGACTAAATTGTATTTTTTATAAACTTTCTGGGGTAAAGTTTAACTTTAGAAAAGTTTGGATAGGTAATAAGTGTTACTTAGATAAAAATTATCCAGAAAATATTATTATAAAAGATGATGTTTGTATAAGCACTCAGGTAAGTATTTTTACTCATTTTGATTCTTCAAGAATAAAAAAAGACTATCCAATTAAAAAATACAAAAAAGAAGTAATGATTGAAGAGGGTGTATTTGTGGGGCCGAAATCAATCATAATGCCTGGCGTTACTATAAGAAAAAATACATTTATAAAAGCAGGATCTGTAATTACAAAATCAACCAAACCAAATACAATTGTTTGTGGTAATCCACAACAAGAGGAAGCTTATTTGACTGATGAATTGATTGAGAAGATAAATAGATCAAATGAAAAATACTTTGATTAAAGTTGAATAATTTTTGATAAATAACAAAAATTTAAAAAACTATAAATTAATAAGTTTTTCATAATGTTTAAAAACGTTATTAATTTGATTTTTTTTTATTGAGCCTCTAATATCTTTAAAACTATTATAATTTTGAAGTAATGCCGATAATTTATTTTTCAAATCGTCAATGTCTTTATAGTTAACTAAATATCCATTGTAACCATCTTGTACAATTTCATTTGTTCCTCCTGGACAATTAAATGCAACAACTGGAGTATTCATTGCAATTGACTCAATTAATACATTTGGATACCCTTCATATAGTGATGTGAGTACAGTTGCTTTTGCGTGCAAGTAGTATGGAATAATATTTTTTTGAAAACCTTCAAAGTCAACTTTACTTTCCACATCAAGATCAATAGTTTTTTCTTTAAGTTCTTCTGCCAAACTTCCATGTCCAACAATTTTTAATCGCATGTCTGGAAATTTTTTTGATATTTTAGAAAAACCCTCAATAGCATAATGAAAGGCTTTAACTTTCTCCAACCGCCCTACACATAGAAGATAATTTTTTTTTTCAAATTTAGTTAAATCTATTGTGTTAGAATATTCCTCAATGTGTGTAGAGATTGGATTAAATATAACACTTGAGTTCTGTTGCAATTTTGGATAAATCGAAATCAAATCCTTACGCATACTATGACATTGATTTATCACATGATCTGTTTTATGATAAAAAAGTTTGATTGAAGGTCTAACAATGTTCCTATTCCAAAAATTTTGAAATTTAAATTGGGCTATTTTAAAAGATAGAACGCTGATATTTCTTGCGATAATTTTAATCTTTAGTCTAAAAAGAAGCCGCAAAATAACAAGGGCTACTGTCAACTCATGATTAAATACTATGATCGTTTTGACATGATATTTGTATAAATATTTTAATAAATTCAAGAAAGAATATATTGTCCTATCTACATTTAATACAACTAAATTAACTTTATTTGAGACACGTCCGAGATAAGCTTGATTTTTAAGATTTAACACTACCAGATCAACATGCCAGCCATTATTAGCGAAACTGTTAGCAATAGTTATACATACACTTTCAGCACCTCCACCAGTTAGAGAACTGATCATTAATGTAATTTTTTTTTCTGATTTCATTTTTTTTAATCGTTAAATAATTAGGTCTTTTATTTCTGACCCTCCATTTATATCTTCTAATAACTCAAACTTACCTCTTCTTTTTCTAAAAAAACTAGCCATGTTTTTTTTTTTGTCTGTAGTTCTATTAATCAAAACAATACAGTTTTCTTTTGAAATTTTATTAATATTTACTATTGCTTTCTTTAGTTTAGACTTTGAAAAATAAGAATAATTTAATAAATTTGTGACTCTAACGACATCAAATGAATTAGAATATTTTTTTTCAATATCAAAAATATCCTGCTCAAAAAATTTACATTTAGTTATTTTTTCTAAATCAGGTATCAGCACATTTGTTTTTTTAAATTTTATATTCATATATTTAAACAAATGAATTAGTATTTTTTCTATTTTTTTAAAAAAATAAAAATATCTAAATCTTAAACAATATTTATCATACTCAACCATCATAAGTTCATTTTTTAAACTATATAAAAAAACAAAGTTATTAAGCTTATAAATTTTGATATTTATTTGTTTATCAAATCCATAAATGTAATTAATTTTATTCTTATCGAGATAGTCATATAATTCTTTGGTAGATTGTCCAGAGGATATACCTATGTCACATAATGTAATTTTTTTTGTAAAATACTTTGTTATATGTTTTTTTAGCTTTATATTTAAGTCGTCTGTTCTATTGTAAGATGTGGTTTTAAATGTACTGTCAATTTTCAATTTAGAAAAAATATTTTCCATTCTAACCTTGTTAATTTTTTTTTTTAAAACAAAAAAACTATAAATATCTGTATAAAAATTATTAGAATTTTTCATTTAAATATTTTGATTAACATAATTTTTACAATTATAAAATAGAGACCAATACAAAACAATTTTTTATTTAAATATCATTAAAAAAATTTTTAATAATGATCTCAATTTTAGATGTAAAAAACCATTTTTAATAACAAAGATGAAATCTTTTTTTGCATCATTATATTTGTTATCTAGAATTTTATAACTTGCTGACATATACCGAAGCTTAACCTCCAAATTAATTTTTTGTTGTTTATTTAATAGATCCATAAAATCCAGAAGAGCCCGTCTTTGTGGTATGGACATATCCTTATTAGAAACATTTTTATCATGAATAAGAATACTACCTAAATTCTTATTCAAGTATTTAAATTGATCTGTTATCTCAGATACTCTTAACCATGTATTATAATCTTCTGAACCAACTAAACTTTTATCTTCGTTCATCCCTCCAATTTTTTGAAGTATACTCTTTCTGACTAAAACCGATGACTGGCCAATGGGATTTCCATATTTAATAGTACTTATCAATAAGTCTTTTAAAATAGGTTTTTTTAATTTACGGCCCTTATAATTTTTTTTTCTAAATAATGATTTTGATTTATGTACAACCTCTAAATTGTGATAAACTAAATCAACTTTTTCGTTGATTTCATTTAAACAAAATTCAAGTTTATTAACTTTCCACCAATCATCTGAGTCTAAAAATGCAATCCATTCTCCTTTAGCCTCTTTTATTCCAAGATTTCTTGATTTTGCAAGAACCCCGTTATTATTGATTTTTAAAAACTTAAATCTTGGATCATTGAATTTCCTAAGAACATCATAAGTTTCGTCTGTAGAATGATTATCAATTATAATTGCCTCCCAATTATTATAGGTCTGACTTAGTACAGATTTTAATGCTTTTTCAAGAAAATCAGCATGATTATAAGTTGGTATTATAATAGAAATTAGTTGCTTAAATTTAGATGTCAAAATTATGCTCTTTTTTTTACAGTATTTTTTTAATTAAGTTTTTTATAATATTTAACTGTATCTTTTAAACCATTTATCAATGATTTCTTTGGTCTCCAGTTTAAATATTTAAATGTATTTTTTAAATCTGGGTATAATTTTAAAGGTTCATCTTTTCTTAAAAGTATTTTTCCAAAGATGGGGCTACCTTTTTTTACTAATCTTTGAATGCTATAAATTATTTTTTTTACTGTAGTCGGATTCCCAGATCCTGCATTTAAAATTTTATTATATAGATTTTTCTTTTCTATACATTTGATAACCAATTTTATAAAATCATCAATATACAAAAAGTCTCTTGTTTGTTTACCACTTGAACAGTTAAATTTTGCATTTTTTAAACAATTAATAATAGTATTTGGAATTAACCTGTTTGCAGTTTGACCTGGGCCATAAATTAAAAAAGGTCTCAAAATTATATATTTCAAATTTTTTTGTTTAGAAATTTCGATTAAATAATTAGAAGCTTTTAGCTTTGAAAAACCATAAATTGATTTTAATTTTTTTATATTTATTTTTTTGTTTTCTGAAATAGGAGATTTCGAGAAACCGTATTCTACACTACTACCTATTTTAATAAATTTTTTAATTTTTTTTTCGTTTGCAAAATCGATTAAATTTTTACACCCTTTGAAATGTGTATCAAAAGTTTTTTTTTTTTCATAATGATTAATATGTCCAGCAAGATTTATTATATAATCTATTTTTAGGTTACCCAATTTTTTAAATAAAAGATTTTTATTACTAATATTTAATTTAAAACTTTTGATACCCTTTTTTTTATTTTTATTGTTGAGAGATATTGAAATTATATTCCATCCTTTTTTCTTGCATTTATCTATTAAATGAGATCCTATAAATCCTGTACCACCTGTAATTAATACTGTAACCTTTTTTAAATTTTTCATTTTATATAAAAATTATTAAAAATATTTTATGAATAAAAAAAAATAGAAAGTTTTCTAAACATATTTTTTTGACTTCAGAATTATTTCTAACTTCTCCTTATCTCTTAAAGTATCCATACATTGCCAAAATCCGTTATGCCTAAAGGCCATTAAATTTTTCATTTTAGTTACTTTTTCTAAAGGTTCACGCTCCAAAAAGGTTTTATCACTTTTGATTAATTTTAGAAATTTTGGTTCAATTACAAAAAAACCTCCATTTATCCATCCTTCATCTAGTTTTGACTTTTCTTTAAAATAATTTACATAATTATTTTTTATTTTTAATCCTCCAAATCTTGCAGGTGGTCTTACGGCAGTGAGAGTGACCATCTTATTGTTTTTTTTATGAAAACTAAGTAATTTCTTTAAATTTACATTTGATAAACCATCTCCATAAGTTAGCATAAAGGTTTCCTTATTTAAAAATTTAGATAATCGTTTTAATCGACCACCTGTCATGGTTTTAAGACCGGTATTTACTAGTTTAGTTTTCCATGGATATTTTTTTTTTTGAAAAAAATTTTTTATAATTTTACCTTTATAACCAAGTGCTATTATAAAATCATCAAATCCATAATTATAATAATGTTTCATAATATGTATTAGAATAGGTAAATGATTAATTTTAACCATAGGTTTAGGAATTTTTTTCGTATACTCTGAAATCCTTGAGCCAAAACCCCCTGCAAGAATAACTACTTTCATATTTTTTTATTCATATATTTACTTATTTGATTACAAGAAACTGAAAACATATTCTTTTTGTTAATATTAAAATATTTATACCATTCAACAACAAAATCTATTGTTTCGTTAATATTAAGTTTTGCATTCCAATTAAGAATTTTTTTAGCTTTAGAATTATTTAGCTGCAACAAAGAAGATTCGTAAAACTTATTTTTGGCTTTAATTTTCCACTTAACATCAGGCCATTTCTTTTTAATTTTTTTTAGAAATTCTAAAACAGTTATATTTTTAATTTTATCAGAGCTAAAATTAAAAGAATGGCCACTAATTTTTTTATTTTTGGTTAATTGGTATGCTAATATCAAGTAACCAGACAGAGCTTCAAGCACATGTTGCCAAGGTCTTGTAGATTTTGGATTTCTTATAATTGGAACACTATTATTTAGCCACATTTTCATACAATCTGGAATTAATCTGTAACTTGACCAATCCCCGCCACCTATCACATTTCCAGCTCTAGCTGTGCATAACCTAATATTTTTTTTACTTATAAAAAATGTTTTGTAATAAGAATGGAATAAGATTTCTGTTGAGGCTTTAGATGCACTGTATGGATCAATACCACCTAAAATATCTGTCTCCTTATAACCCTTATTTTGCTCTAAATTTTTGTAACACTTGTCACTTGTTACGATTATTCCATAACATTTTTTTTTTAATTTTGAGATCGATTCTAATAAATTAAGTAAACCAATCACATTTGTTTCCCAATTAAACCTTGGATTTATGATAGATTTATAAACCAATGATTGTGCTGCTAAATGGAAAATATAATCCGGTTGTTCATTAAGTACAACATCCTGGACTCTTTTTTTATTTCGAATATCAAAATAATAACTTTTTATTTTAATTTTTTTTTTTACTAAATTGAAGTGATTATTTTGATTATTATCTTTTAAAGAAATTCCAACAACTTTAGCACCTAATATTATTAACCAAATAGTGAGCCAAGAACCTTTAAATCCATTATGACCAGTTATTAGAATTTTTTTATTTTTAAATATTTTAAGTTTTTTTAGCATACTATTTGAATTGCAAATAACATTTACATAACTAATTTTAAAGCTTTAAATAATTTTCAAATGAGAAATTATTTTCTAATTTAACAATATTTTTATCGATTAATTTATATTTAACAATTTTTTCTTTTATAAAATTTGATTCGATACTTGGCCATAATTCTTGAGAATACATTTCGAACTCAACATCTTCCATTAAATGAATTGGTTCAATGCCATGAAATAAAGACTCAACTATTGCTCCCGTCGAACCGATGAAAATTGATGTATTTGATATTGAATTTGTATTAATACAATTATCAGTAATTTTATTGATTTCATTAATTAATTTTAAATGTTTTTTTGAATTTTTTGCTGCTGGATGATTTCTTACTTTAAAATCTTTTAAATTATAAATACCACCTAATTCTTGCAATTTTTTACAAATTTCATTAGTTGAATAAAACTTTATTGGTAAAAAAATTTGTTTATTTAAATCCTTGGAATTTTTTTTTTGAAATCTTAAAGATGGTAATAAAATTATTTTTTTATTTTCCCAATTTAAAAAGTTAGTAAAAGTATGAACTTGATCTTTTGAATTTACAATAAGATAGTCAGGATTGACAGTTTTTTTTACTAAATGACTTGGAAAAGCAGGGAATGAATGAATGTAGCCAAAAATTTTTATATTTTTAAAATTAGACTTAATATTTTTTATTAATTGATTTTGAAATGGTTGCGATTCATAAGGAAAAAAAAATTTGCAATTTTCAGTAAAAAAATATTTTTTTTTAATTTTGTTAAATAATTTTTCAATTTTGTTTGCTGAATAATAACTCTTTGTGAAGTTATGTAAATTTCCTTTTTTTAAAAAAATATTTAAAACGAGAGACAAAAAGTTTTTTATTTTGTTATAAATATTAGATGTTTTTGGAACAATACTAATTACGTTTTCATCATATAAAACATTTTTTCCTGAGAAAATTATTATCCATAAAATAGATTTGTCTTGATTTGATGATTTGAAATATTGATCAATAAACGAATTATTTTTTATATTGTTGTCGTTTCCCCATGTGATAACTACATATTTAAATTCAGATAAATTTGGTGGATTGCCTTTAACTTCAAAATCGCTGGAGTTTATAATAAAATAAATCTCTTTAAAAAAAGCTTTAATGAATTTAAAAATATTTTTTTTATTTAACCAAAATTTCATTTGGAAAAAACCTAAATTATATGCGAATGAACAAAAATACGGTGAAAGTGAAAAATCATTAGAATTGTATGAAAATATTTTTTTTAATATCTTTAACTGAGATAGAGAAATTTCTCTCATAAGATACTACTCTCCCCCTGAGACTGATATTGTTTCGTTTGTTAAGTAGGAGTTTTTTTTTGAAATTAAAAAGTAAATATAATTTGCTATCTCATGTGTTTCTCCCATTCTTCCTATTGGGATTAATTTTGTTCTTTTATTAATAACTTTATTTTTAATTTTTGAATGTAATTTTGTATTTGTAACCCCAATTCGTATATTATTAATTAATATATTTTTTATAGATAACTTTTTTAAATATGATGGAATAAATTCTAGTGTGTGCTTTGATAAACTGTAATTATACGTACTTTCTCCCCCTCCAAATTTCACACCAATGCTAGAACCATTTACTATTCTTCCAAATTGAATTTTAATCATATAGGGCAAAAGCTCTTTGATAATAAAATTAGGTATTAATGTATTAACTTTTAAACTAGAAATAGTATTTTCTAAATTTGATTTTAAATAATTTATATTATCAATATAGCCTACTAAATTTACTATATTTGCGATTTTTTTACTTTTTAATTGTTTTACAAATTCTCTAATTTTTTTGTCATTCAAATTTCTGAAGTTGGATTTGAGTTTAAAAACATTTTTTTTTGAAAATTTTGATAATTCACTTTGACTTGAATTATAATGAGCATAAACAAAATACCCATTTTCAACACATTTTTTTACAAGTTGGATACCAATATCTGAACTAGCTCCTAGAATTAATATATTATTTTTCACCAATTTCTTAACTAATTAAAATAACTTGCATTTTTTTCTCCCATAAATGTTCCTTCAACATCACAAACGTTACAAGGTTGAAAATTCCTATTAGATTTATTTAACATTTTTCTAATTCCCATAAATTTTTTACTAAACCATATATCTTTTAGCTTTTCTTTATTTAAATCTCCTAGAATAATCTTTTTTCCCCAGTCATGAGGACACATCAATACATCACCTTGATAGTCTAAAAAAAATGTATAAGAAGGAATATAGCATGGGTTTTTCAAAGGTTCTTTTAATGGTTCAATTTTAAATTCTGTATTTGTCATTAAACCTGATCTGTTACTCAACGTTATTCCAAAGTCTTGGTCCTCAGAGTAATACCTATGCCTTACCATATATTGACTTGGGTCTAAATTTGCCTTTACACACATCTCCTCTAACTTTTCAGTTTCCATTTTCCCATCATATGAGCTTATAAGTACTTTATTTAAACCATGTTCAAAAAGTTTTTTGAGACGTTTTAAGTTTAAAGGGTCGCCATTTGTCACCATTTCTATATTTGACTCTGGCAAATAATTACGAACCATACTTATTAAATTAAATATATTCTTATCTAGCATTGGCTCAACAAATCCACTATATCTAATTGTGCCTTTGTAGTTAAGTTCTTGGAGTTCAACACATAATTTTTCATGAAGCGAGTTTTTAATAAACTCTTTTTTGTCAACAAAATCTGGTGCACTTCTAGGACAGAATGAGCAAGACCTATTACATGTACCAGACTCACTTATTTCAATTTCAGTAGGAAGTGGTAACATATTTCCATTAAATTCGTATAATTGAATTTTTTCCTCTACAGTTTTTGATTTATTTTTTAAATTAGGATCTAGAAATTTTTCATTTTTTGACTTGTTCATTGCTTTATTTCTTAAGTCTCTGTCTTAGTAACTTTTCTGCTTTAGCAACATCATTAATTTCGTCTACTGCTACTGAATTAGAATTTAATTTAACCATTTTTATTTTTATATCTAATTCAAAAAATCTTAATATTTCAATATCTTCAATTTTCTCAAGTTTACTTTTTTTTTTCAAAGAAGAGAATTTATTTAATTCTTTTTTACTAAAAGCATAAATACAAACTTGTTTTAAAAAATGCTTATTAATTGATTTTTTTTCACCTGGGATTAAAGATCTTGAAATATAGACTAATTCATTTTTATCATTTACAACTACTTTTGGTAAATTCTTGCTTGATGGATCTTCAAATTTGTGAACTTTATCATAACCACAAATAACATGATTTGGAAATTTGATCTTGGCCTTTATAATTTTTTTTATATCTTTAGGATCTATAGTTGGTTCATCACCCTGTACATTGATAAAAACTTTTGAATTTATTTTTTTTGAAGCCTGAGCAACTCTATCTGTGCCAGTTAAACAATCAGTTGAAGTCATGATTACATTAAAATTTGACTTTTTTGCTACCTCTTCGATCTTACTGCTGTCTGTTGCTATATATAAATTTTTTTTTCCCACAACTTTTGCACAAATATCTGCTACTCTTAATACCATTTCTCGATTTAAAATTTTAACTAATGGTTTACCTTTATATCTCGTAGAGCCGTATCTAGCTGGAATTATAATAGTTGTTTTCATAAAATAAAATTTAATATTTGCAGCTTAATGTCTAACATATGACATTTTAAATTGATATTTTATTATGTTGCATTAAAATTTTCATTACCTTTCATTAGTTCCTTAAAACTTCCTTTGCCAATAAGCTTACCTTTTTCAAGTTTAAAAATAATATCACAATTGTTTACTGTATTTAGACGGTGAGCAATTAAAATTATAGTAATATCTTTACCGAGTTTATGTACTGCGTCCATTACTGCTTGTTCAGTTTGACTATCTAATGCGTTAGTTGCCTCATCTAAAATTAATACTTTAGGATTATGATAGAGAGCTCTGGCAATGCCAATACGCTGTCTTTGTCCACCTGAAAGCCTTACACCACGCTCACCTATTGTTGTCTGATATTGTTGAGGTAATTCATCAATGACAAAATCATGCAAATTTGCAATTTTTGAGGCCCTTTCTACAGCTCTTATATCAATATTATTTGGTTCTTTTCCAAAAGCTATATTGGCTGCAACAGTGTCATCAGCAAGGTAAATATGTTGTGGGACGTATCCAATTGAGCGCTGCCATGCTCTAGAGTTCTCTTTTGTAATAATTTGTCCATCAACTTCCAGCGTTCCTTTTTGTGCTTCCAATAAACCTAGAATAATATCTATGGTTGTAGTTTTACCACTTCCAGTAGTGCCAACCAACCCAATTGTAGTTTTAGCAGGTATATTGATTGAAATATCTTTTAATGTTGTTTTAGAGGAATTAGGATAATAATAATGAATATTCTTTAAGGCGATTGTTTTTTTAAATGATAAAATTCTGTCGTATTGATTTTCATTAACTGGAGCAAGATTTTTAATATCTGCATATAATTTATCTAATGATGGTCCTACAAAAGTGAGTAGCGTGAAGGAACTATAAATTTGTTGCAATGCAGGCATAAGGCGGTAACCGGCAAAAGCATATAAGCTAATAATTGGTAAAGCTGAATAAAAACTTCCTTTTTGAGCCATAAGATACAGTATCACTAGAATAATACCTCCAAATGATATGGCTTCCAGCGCAAAGCGAGGTAGCTGACTCAACACAGAGGCAGATGCTACTGTTCGTGCATAACTTTTTGCAGGACTCGAGAAACGCTCAATGTAAGTTTTCTCTAAACCTCCAACTTTTACTTCTTTTGCAGCACCAAATACTTCACTAACTGTTGTGTATCGCTTCTCGTTGCTTTTTAAACGTTTATTTCCAATTCTATTAAGAAAACTATGAGTTAGATAAAAAATAATAGCATAAGCTCCACCAATTGAAATTCCAACTACAATTGCTAGTTTAAGATCAGTTATCATTAGTAGAATTATAAGTGCAGCTGCGACAGTACCTTTAGCAATAATTTCTAATAATGGTCTTATACCTCCACTTACTACCTGGCTTACCTCTGATAAAATAGTCTTTCCAAGTTCAGCACTATTACGATTCAAAAACCAGCTGTAAGGCTGATGAAGATATCCTTCAATTAAACGTCTACTTATACTATATTCAAGCATTTGAATAAATCTTACTTGTAAATATGTAGTAAAAGCTTTAAATGAAAGTGAAAGGACTAACAAGATAAACACCAAGATACCTAAGGCAAAAAGAAATTGTTGGCCATTATAAACTCCAAAAATATTAAAAAAATGAAACATTGAATTTAAAATTGAGTTTGTTTCGATAAGGTCTGGATTTGACAGTACAGCCATAAAAGGCAGTATTGAAGCCACTCCAATCATATCTAATAATGCCATTATTAAGATCATTAGCGCCAGAAGAACTGCATGTTTTAACTCGTTAGGCGAAAGAAGTTCTAAAATTTTTTTTAATTTTCTCATTAATTTAAAAATTTAAGTTGAAGGATTTTTCATAATATCTTCTACAAAAATTTTTTATAAGGTCATTATTTATTATTATAATAAATTTTCTAAATCATTGTAAAGAATCTAAAATATTATGTTCTTATATTATTGATTAAATAACAAGTATTACCATAGATTTTATAGATTTCTGTTACTTTCGTTAAATTATTTCTAGTTGAAATTTATTATAATTATCAAAGTAATTTTTTTTAAGATTTGTCATACCTTTTTTTGCAATTTTCATGGATCCCAAAATATTTTCTTCAAATGTGTAATGCTGCCATTGCCAAATATTTAGGTTTTGATTCTTTTCATTTAATTTTTGAATTTGAATTTTAAATTTGTTATTTAAGTTTAATTCATTTTGATAGACAACCTCTCTTCCAAATTGGGTTTGAAAATTGTTAGTTGTTAAAAAAGAGGCTTCATCAAAATCACTTTTAAAGTAAACGTAGTGACCACCTTTTTTTATATGGTTTAATGTTATTAAGGGCCAATGACTTACTTTCAAATTTTGTATATCATCAATTTTAAATAGCTTTCCTATTATCTTAAATTCATTATTATTTTCTTTTTTTAATATCAAGTCCTCATAAATTTGATTTATGTCATGAATATTTTGAAGTTTGTAATTATTATATTCTATATATTCTATTCCAGCCTTACGTTTGTAAAGAGTTAAATTAATTGCTTCCTTAATATTTTTTTTATTAGTTTCATTTGGAATGCTCATTATATGAATATGGGCTCTATCTAATCCACCAATACAAGCACACATGCCATGCTCAAATACCACCGATTTTCTTTTTAATTCTTGATGGATTGTGTCTTTTAAAATTTTAATAAGAAAATTAAGTTCACTCAATTGCTTTTCCTCTATTAGTCCAAAAGATGGTAGAAAGTCTTTTGAAATAATCAGAAAGTAACCAGGGGTAAACGCTCCATACCCCGATATAACAAAAAAATTTTTGGTGTGAGCAATTAATCTGTTAAATTCGCTAATTTTTTTTGGTAATTTTGATCTACCATGACTTACTTTATAAAATTCGTCCCATGATAATTGATCTTTTTGCATAATATTAATTTTTTAATGAATTAACTATGTTTAAGAAAAATTCAAGAAAAAGATTGTGAGAGATGTTAATTAAGATTTAATTTATAAGTTAGTGCATTATCTAAAAAGATTTTTTGCAACTTTATGTGAATTTTTGGTAATTGCCTTTATAATTGTTTCCCTACCTGGATTAAAGTTATTTGATAATGTACCAGGTAAATAAAGACCCTTTTCTAACATAAAACTATTATTTGGTGAAAAACCTCTCTCATTGAATTTATTTGTGATTTTTTTTAATGATGAAACAAATTCAATTTCGCTTTTGTTTTCAATTATACTCACTGGACCTGAAACATTAATTGCTATATCACCATTTATAAATTTCCCAGTCTTTGTTTTTAAAATTAAATTATTTTTGTCTTTTATTATTTTAATAACTCTATCCCTTATAAATTTTATTTTTTTTGCTCTTTCAAGTCTATTTTTTGCGCTTACAGTTTCTGGATAGGTATATCTTGTCATATTTCTTATTAATGGAAATACTGAGAAGTTATAATTCTTTTTTTCTGTTTCGTTAAGTTGGTTATAACACATGGATATAATTTTATGCTTAAGCACATTTGTCCAAACATCGTATTTATTAAAACCATCTAATTTCGCTTTTTTAAACTCTTTGGTAAGTAGTTTTAATATCTGCTCTGCTTTTGTGATTTTAGTAATATTTTTATTAATTAAGTATTTAAATCTAAAATTGTCAAATTTTTTTGATCTCTGTGCTTTTTGAAGTGATTGAACATTTCTGGATATACAAGTTATCTTCAAATTTATTTTTTTTTTATTTATCAGATTCTCAATTTCTTGCATTGTTTCTAATAATCCTGCCTTGTTTCCTATAAAAACAATATTTATAGTTTTCTTATATTTCAAAATATTATTTATTTTTTTAATTAAGTTTTTAGTTCCACCAGTGCTGTAAAAATCCCATATATAATTGGAATTTTGGTTTATTATAATTTCTTCAATTTTTTTTGGTGGAACTATACCTGTTCCAATCACTATTTTTTTTGTGCTAATTAATTTTAAGCTTTTATTTTTTTTTTTAAATCTTATTTTTTTTTTAATAGGGATAATTTTAAACTCGTTGAATAATCTTTTTGGAAAAATATTATAATGGTTTTCAATATTAAGACTTTTAACGTCTCCATTAAAAAATTTAAGTAAAATTTTTATTTTTTTTTTTAAGTTCAAAAATTCAATAATTTTATCATTTAAATAAAATGAATAAATTAATCTTGGTAAATAGATTTCTTTATAATCTTTATATTCTTTTCTTAAAATATTATTGTTTTTGAAAAGCCAATTTTTAAGATTATATTCCGAATTACTATAAGAAAAATCTATTAATCTTTTCTTATTATCTTTTAATTTAAACCATTTAATAAAATCTGGATGAGATAATCTAAGTGGATTGTTGAAAAAACCAAATTTAGAATTTTCTTGGCTATAAGCAACGCCACCAGGTATATTTTTTAAATTTTTTTCAATAATAGCTATTTTTACTATTTTTTTATTTTTATTTTGGAACAAAATTTTCTGAATACCATTAAGTGTTTGTGTACCTATAACTCCAAATCCTATTATTGTAATATCAAATAACATCTTTTTTTGTAGTGACTTTATATATATATATTTAAAAAATACTTACAAACACAAAATCATAAGAATGGATAAAATACATATTAACAAAAATCAATTTTCTGATTTATTAAATTTACGAAATAATGTTTTTTATCCTTTAAAAAATTTTGTATCAGAAAAAGAATTTAGAAATATTATAAATAATAAAGAGTATTACAATCAGTATTTTCCTTTTCCAATCACTTTTGGAGTAAACAAATATGTTTACTCCAAAATTAAGAACAAGAGGACTTTTGATCTATATTATAAAAACAAATACTTAATAAATATTTATAATGTTAATTTTTTTAATTTAGATAAAAAAAAATTTTTTAAAAAAATTTATGGATTTAATTATGTAAGGCATCCATACTACAAAAAATTTATTAGTGAGAATTTTAGGTTTATGCACTTCAACTTTCGCAATGAAAGTAAAAAAAACTTAAAACATAGTCATTTTATATCCCCTTTTTTATTTAAAAAAAGGCTTGAAAGTATGAAAATATTTCGTTTGGCAAGCTTTCATACTAGAAACGTTCCACATAAAGCACACCAATGGATACATAGTTATTTGTATAAAAAATTTGGCGCATTATTAATTCAACCCTTAATTGGTCAATATAAAAAGGGTGAATATACTGACGATTTGATTATGAAATCAAATAAATTAGCTGCAAAGTTTTTTAATTCCAATAAGGTTTTATCTATCCCTTTTTTTTCTTATCCAAGGTATGCAGGATATAGAGAAGCAGCTCTTCATGCTATTGTAAGAAAAAATTATGGATGCACTCATTTTTGGATTGGACGAGATCATGCCGGATATAAGAATTTTTATGGCTATAAAAGATCACAAAATTATTGTTATAGGAACCAAAAAAAACTAAGAATAAAAATTATTGCTGGTGCTGAACCTTTTTACTGTGAAAATTGTAAAACAATTAAAAATATAAAATGTACAAGAAAAAAATGCTCAAAAACTAAAGTTATAAAAATAAGTGGTTCATTGATAAGAAAAATGATTAAAGAAAATAAGACTATTCCTGAATATTTAATGGATCCTAAAATATCAAAACTTCTCTCTTCAAAATCTCTTATTTCGTAATATGCTTATTAATTTTACTCATTAATTCTAAAGAATATTTTTCAATATTTTTTTCAAAATTATTATTAATTATAATATGAGGTTTTTTTGGATATTCTGGCTTAATATCAAGGCCAATAATATTATCTTTATTTTGATGGTAAATTCTTTTCTTTCCTTTCTTAATGATCTTCTTTAAATCGGATTTGATATAAATTTCTATGTAGTTTTTAATATTTTTTTTATTCCAAGACCTAACACTATGCATCATGCCAACAACAGCAAATATAACGTTAATATTTTGATTTGTAATTGATTTAGCAAGTTTACAATATTTCATAACAGTTTCAAATCTTTCTTTATACGAATAGCCTTTTAGATTAAAAATTTTTCTTATATCATCTCCATTAAACAAAATTGTTGGACCGTAATTTTTTTTGATTTTTGGATAAATTTTTTTTGCAATTTGTGTTTTTCCGGAACCAGAAAAACCTGTTATCCAAATTAAGTAACCTTTCCTATTTTTTTTCATTGAGAGGTCTTATATAAGGATATTATGAATAAAAAAAGTATAAAGATTGCTATTGATTCACCTGCTGGGGCTGGTGCAGGAACACAAGCTAAGTTAATTTCTCAATATTATAATTTGTTTTACTTAGATACAGGAAAAATTTACCGTTTATTAGCTTATTATAAACTTAAAAATCCGAAAAAATTTAATTTATCTTTTATCAGAAAAAAAGTTAAAAAAATAAAATTAAGTGAACTTAATAATAAAAAATTGTTACCAAATGAGATTGGATTTGAAGCATCCATAATTTCAAAAAATAAAAAAATTAGAGGTTTAGTCGATAAAATTCAAAAAAAATATGCTTACAAACCTCCTAAGGGGTTTAACGGCTCTTGTCTAGATGGGAGAGATATTACATATAATATTTTACCAGACGCAGATATTAAATTTTTCATAACAGCAAATGTAAAAATAAGAGCTCGTAGAAGGTATAAAGAATTAAAATTATTAAATAAAAATATAAAATATCCTGATGTTTTGAAAAGTATTAAGAAAAGAGACAATAATGATTATAAAAGAAAAATTTCGCCTCTAAAGAGAACTAGTGATTCTATATTAATTAACACAACAAATTTAACAATCAATAAATGTTTTAATTTAATTAAAAAAATTATAAATAAAAAAATTAAATCTACCTCTAAGACAATTTAATTTTTAATTTAAATTTCTAGAAGTTTTGGATTTTTAAATTCTTTCATATCATAATTTTTTGGGTTAGTAGGATCTAGAGGAAACTTGTTATTACCTTGTTTAGTAGAAATCCATTTTATAAAAGATTCTAATAATAAATTACTACTTGTTATTTTTTTTAAACTTTTCTTTATTATTTTTTCATTTATTTTTTGACCTGAGATTTTAAGTCCCATCATTTTCATTTGTTTTTTTGCAATCAATTCACATAAAAATAGATCCTCATCACTCATAATATATTTCCATCTATCAATATTCTGTTTTTTTAAATTTCCAGCAAAAGAAAAGGCTTTAGATTGATCCCATTTTTTGCCATCAATACCTTTAAAGTTTTTTTCATTAATCATTTTGCTGTTATATTTTATTTTTAAAAATCTACAGACTTTTGATAGAACAGTTGAAGTATTTTTTTTTAATTCATTAAATTTAACAATATGAATTTTCTTATTATATTTTTTTTTTAGAGTAAAAGTATGATTGATAAGATCAACATAATTGAATATTGATATTAAATAGTCATTTTTCTTTGCGATAGTAGTTTTTTTAAAAGAACAAATTATATCCCGTGGATCTCTGAGCAAAATAATTACTTTACCTTTTGGAAATATTTTAAAGTAATTTTTTATATTTCTCCATTCATTTCCAGCATGCTCGCCTGTTATTCCAATTTTTTTATTTTTAAATATTTTTGAACACAATAATTTATAGATGTTCGAGTAATTTAAACTATTATTTTCGAATTCAGCAATTAAATCAGTGCTATTTAAATTAATACCAAATCTATATTTTGAACGGATACAGAAATTATTTATAAGACGTTTATAATTTTTTTTTTTTTTGATTGGAGTATATTTTTTAAAATAATATCTAAAAAAATTTATTGTACCAGAGCTTACTCTTATACTGTCATTTACATTTAGCATTTTAGTAAATAAAGCTCCACCTGATCTATAAGATGAAGTTATAAATACTGTATTAATTTTTTTCATTTTTTTGAATAAACTTATTTTATCTAAGAAGTTTAAATTATATTAAATACATTTTAATATAGTAATTTCAAAATTTATATTTTTTCATTAAATATTTCCCAGAAATTTTTGTTAGATTTTGAAGGATATTTAATATAATTGTCCTTGTAAATTTTATATTTTTTTTTATCGATTTTAAATAGACTTGTATCTCTAATTTTTGAATAATTATTTTTATCATCAATATTAAAACATGGTGAATTGAGTTTTTTCGCAATAATTGCTGGGGTATAGTTATCAAATGATCTTAAGTATTCATCTGATAACAAAAAAACTAAAGGTTTTTTATATAATATTGCATAGGCTATGGTAGTGCTGCCATGAGCAAATACTAGTTTAGAATTTTTAACTAAAGCGACGGTTTTATTTTTTACAAATTTTCTTCCATAAAGAAATTTATAATTATTCTCATAATCAGATTTAGGATGAGCACAAACTACTACTTTCATACCAAAGTTTTTTTCAAAAGCATCAAAAAAATTATTTAAAGCAGGATAATATTTTTCTGGAGTACACCTAGGACTGACTCCAAAAAATGTAGGTGCATCAGGATGCATTGGTAAATATTGATCTAAAAACACAGCATAATTTTTTTTATTTATTAATCGCGGATTTTTATTACTTTCTAAATAATTATTGTAATCAAAACTATGAGCATAAATAATTTTTGTATTTAATCCAATAGATTTATCTTGAAGACCAATTTTACCAGTTACAATTACTTTATCATATTTAAAATTATCGACTTTTGAAAATTTATTTTTTATTTTCTTAAATTGATTGCACACGAAAGTTATAAAACGCTTTCTATCAGTAAATTTGAAACTTAACATATGAAGGTTTTGGATGAAAGTTCTTGGATATTGTGAGCCTATTACTAAGCCAGTTTGAATTTTCACAATAGGCACTTTATTTCTCCTCAAAATTTTTAATAGTCCAGTCTCCAGTTTTTTGTCAAATATATAATTGATACAATTACTGAAATCGTGCTTATCAACTAAATTTATAAAAGAAGAGAGGCTGCTTATCGAATAATAACCCTTACATTTATAAGTTTTTTGAGAATATTTATAATTAGCTAGTTTTTTTGAAAAATTCTTTGTGAAATCAAATATAAAAACATTAAACCTTTTCCTTAAAATGCTTATTCCAAATCTTTTATGATCTCTTTTGGTAAAAGCAAGGTTTGTAATTATGACAATGTTTGGCTTCATAAGATTTAACAACTAATCATCTGTTCCATCTTTGTTAACTGTATGTCTTAATTTCCATTCATTTTTAACTTTTTTCCATAAATGAGGTGACCTAAATTTGTCTAATAATTTAAAAAAACCACCCTCACTTATTTTTAGATATTTCATAATATCATTAAAATATTTTTCAGGAAATTCACCATCATATTTTTTAATTAGCCGTTTTCCCTCATCTTGATTGATGTGGTTGTTTCTAATTTCTTGTGATACATCGTATGTCGCTCTTCCTATTCCAAATTTAGTAAATAAAGTATAAAAATGTAAATCATCTATTTTATCATCTATACTGTTGTATTTGCTGTATGTCCCATTGGTTCTGAATGGTCTTGGCTTAAAACCACAATTCTCTACTGAATAATAAAATGTTTCCTGAGGTATCCATTTTATATAATATCCTAAATAATGTACTTCCATAGGAAAAGTGCCAATCTCTTTGTCTGTTGGTGGCAAGTAGGGTTCAAGATCTTTTTTTTTAAATCTTTTGATTTTTAAAATATCCTCAATTTTAATTCCTCCAATATATATGTTTTTTAAATTTTTATGAGTATAATAAGATTTTTCTCTCAACGAAGTTAGGTTATCAGACATAGGATTTCCGTGTTCAGCCTCATTTTCCCCATAAAAAATTAAAGGAATTTTATATTTTATAGATGTTTTAATGGGAAAAATTTTTTGCCCCAACATGAAAGGTTGAAACGGATGTAATAAATTTTTTGTTGCCTGAGTGGTTAAAAACCTCAATAAATTTTCATTTCTTTTTGCTGAAATATTATTGAATGATCCAGTTGAAAGCCATTTTTTAAAGTTTGTGTAACCATAATCAGTATATAAGTTTGGTGGCCAAGTTACAGTTAATGGATTCATCCCATATTTAAATTTTAAAATATGTGATGCATAACAACTATCTTTACCTCCGCCGCCTGGAACTATACAATCATATTCACCATACTTTCCTCTATGAAGATCAAGTAATTTAAGTAATTTTTTTTCTCTATCTTTAAAATTTATTTTCTCTTTTAATCTAGAGTATTTCCAGGCATCTGAAATCCCATTTTTGTCTATAAAAAGTGTTTTTTTTTTTTGTATTTTTTCTGTGTAAAAATTCAATTGCTGAATTTGGTCTTTGATTAGATATAAGTGTTTTTTTACAAAAAACAACTTTTCTTGGTAGTCCATATAATGTTTTTAGTTTCATAAATTATAAATATTTATACATTCGACCTAATATTTTAAGTCCAGCAACACCACTTTTTTCTGGGTGGAACTGAGTTGCAACTATATTATATTGCTTAATTGACGAACAAAATTTAATACCTTGATATTCAGTTAATGAACTAACAATTTTTTTATTTTTAGGAACACAATAATATGAGTGAACGAAATAATACTTATTTTTTTTGTCAACCATTTTTAGAGTATTAATGTTATTTTTATTATAACTTAAATTATTCCAGCCAATATGAGGAACCTTAAGTTTTTTAGTTTCTTTAAATTTTTTTACTTCACCTTTGACCAAATCTAGCCCCTTTGTTACTCCAAATTCCTCACTTTTTTCAAACAATAATTGCATACCTAAACATATACCAAAAAATAATTTATTTTTTTTATTCAAATAATTATTAATTTTTTCATCTATGTTATTTTTTTTTATGAATTTCATTGCTGTTTTAAAAGAACCAACTCCAGGCATTATAACTATATCAAAAGAATAATTTTTTAATTTTTTATTTATAATTTGAGTTTTATAACCTTGTGACTTACAAGCTTCATAAATACTAAAAATATTATTTACATTTAGATCTATTATTCCTAACTTAATTTTTGAAATTTTAGATCCTGACATTTATACCTTTTTTTTTTAGAAAAATTTTTATATTTTTCAAATTATTGGTAATTTTTTTATTTTTCTCTAAATTATCTATAAAATAATAATTTCCTATTTTCTTTTTTTTAAGTTTAAATAATTTGGCGGCTTCATAGTGTAA
>MDTE01142051.1_pt1 | contig 35993 bp, 23 predicted proteins | sample 811231 | NCBI WGS metagenome assembly MDTE01 (sample SAMN05326651, study PRJNA326480) | marine metagenome | isolation source: seawater | place: Indian Ocean: Red Sea | collected 2010
TAACACCAAACACAAAAGCACTAGTATATCCACATTTGTTTGGAAGTATGTCAGATACATCTGAATTAGAAAAATTTTGTAAAGAGAAAAAAATAATTTTTATTGAAGATTCTGCACAAAGTTTAGGAAGTAGCCTCAATGGACAAAAAGCCGGCACTATCGGAGACACTAGTGTTTTTAGTTTCAACAGTAACAAAGTCATTGCCGGTGTAAATGGTGGCGGTGTTGTAATGACAGACGATGAAGAACTTGCCAAACGGGTCAAAATGATTAGGCGTCATGGAAAAAATAAAGATTTTAGTATGCTAGGATACAACAGTCGCATGTATGTTCTTAACGCAATGATTATAAAACAAAGGCTAAAATTTTATAAAGAAAATCAATTAGTGAGACAAAACATAGCAAATATATATAACGAGGCTTTTGCAAATTTGCCACTTAAAATACAGGTAAACGGCAATGGACTTAATCATAATTATCACAAATACGTAATAAGAACTAAAGATAAAGATACAAGAAAAATGCTTAAAAACAAATTAAATGCAAGTATTCATTACGAAATACCTCTATCAAAAAATAGCATGTATAACAATATGAATATGCGAAAAGATGACTGTGTATATTCAAAAATTGCTTCCGATACAGTGCTCTCGCTTCCTGTGCATGCATGGCTTGAAGAACACGAAGTTAATCATGTAATAGACACTGTAAAAAATGCTTTATAAAAATAAATTTGGTCAAGTAAAAATTCTTGAGCCTATTGAATTATATGATGGGCAATCAATCGGTATATCTATGTCAGGTGGAGCTGACAGCACACTTTTATGTTATTTGTTAGCTAAAACAATAAAAGAAAAAAAATTAAACATTAAGATACAACCATACAACGGCTATGATTTATGGGCTCCTGTGGATTCTGCAGGATTGCCTAATATAATTAAGCACATACAAAAAACATTTCCAAGTGTAAATTTGCAATGGCCAATATCAACAGTATTTGATACAAAAGGTCAAATAGATAAACACAATGACAAAAATACGTATATTCGACCTCTTATTGAAACTTTAAAGCTAAAAGGCATAGTGACTATTGTGATACAAGCAGTGTGCCTTGGTCCTCCAGTTGAGGTGCAAAAAACATTTGGAGGTTGGGGTATATTCAGACAACCTGGACATAATTTATGGGAAGAAATTGAAAAGGCAAAAAATCATGCGCCTTTTGTAGATATAGACAAGAGGTTTATTATGCAGTGTTATAAAGATTTCGGAATAGAAGAATTACTCAAGTTAACAAATAGTTGTACAGTACCAGTAGGAAATTGCGGCGAGTGTTGGTGGTGTCAGGAACGTGCCTGGGCTATCAGTGAGGTTTATAAATAAATTTATCATGCCTGATCAAATTGCTAAACACATTACAAAAGGTGGTCCAGGAGACAAATATCTTGGAGGTGGAAAAGTAGACACAAGTTCTTGGTTTAGGGAATTTCCTTTACTAGAAGATCAAATTAGAAATGAAGATATTTGGTTTTGTAGTGCGCCTTTTCAGTTGCTTTACACAAGCACAAGAGGAGAATTAATGCCTTGCTCTTGGGCTCAAGAAGGCTATGGACCTAACATTAAAAATGTTAAATTAGCAGATTATTTCGTGCATGATAAAACACTTAATAAAATGCGTAAAGAAATGACCACTCCAGGAAGTGATCTTGAAACATGTAAAAAAATGTGTAAAAACTGTTTGTACCAAGAAGAAAAATATGGCAGATCAAGAAGGCAGGCAAGTTTAAAAATACAAACTAACGATATTGGTATATGGCCTGGCATTAGTAAAGCTGTGCAAACTTTTAAAGATACAGGAAAAGGTAGAATCACAGAGAGAATTTTTGAAGTACAGGTCAAAGCATTTGGAAATAAATGCAATCTTGATTGTTATATGTGTGTGCCTTATGATTCAAGCACAAGATTAAAGACTATCCATTCAACAGAATTACAAAAAGAAAATATTTTTTCCGAGTATGCAAAAACACCTATAGAATCATTTAGGGATGAAAGATTAGAAAATATTATAGATCAAATTGTAGATGTCGCTCCATATATACGTAACTTAAAATTTATAGGAGGTGAACCTCTTGTAATGAAACAGTTTTATCAATTACTAGAAAAAATTGTAGCTACAGGATATGCAAAAGATATGTTTGTCAAATATCAAACCAATATGACTGTGCTAGAATTAGAAAAAATAAAATTAACAAAATTTATTCCAGAATTTGAACTTTTTGAATTTACAGTATCTGTGGATGGTGTAGGCAAATGGAATGACTATATTAGGCGTAGATCATCATGGGATAACATTACTGGAAACATAGATACTGTTCTAAAATATCCTAATGTAAAAGTCAATATCAACGGCACTATAAGTTTCTTAAGTGTGTTAAGATTTTATGAACTTATAAATTGGTTTGAACAAAATGGTGATAGACTCGAACAAGTAAACTGGTCAAATATTAGAGGTCCAGCAAAATTATGTGCTAATGTATTGCCACTTCCACTAAAACAAAAACTTATACCAAAATACAAAAACTTTCCTGACATAGTGAATGTGCTTAAACAAGATGCAGGTGGTTTAAATTATCAAGATACATTAAATTATCTTATAATGATAGATAATTATTACAAAGGAACAAAATGGGAAATGAACCTATTTGAAACATTCCCAGAATTAGAGGAGTACTATCAATATGAAGCTGTTAAAGTTGCTGGATAAAAGAAGACATGTTTGGCATTTTGATACTGAACGTGTTCCTTCGCAAGATCTTGTAAAAGAATGCTTACATAAAGCATGGAAAGTTACGCCTTCAAAAAATAATTTTATGCCTTATCATGTAAATGTGATTGGTCCGGAACAACAAGAACTTAAAGACAAAGTACATGCTCTATCAAGATACAATAAAAAAAGGACAAATGAAAGAGCAAACGTAAACAATATTCCTAATTTTAGTGAAGACGGATCTAATCCAAATTTTTTATTTTATTCAACAGTTCCGTACTTGCTCATTATAAGTCAGCGTGTAGCTCAACCTAATCCTTATATAGCTGATGCAATTATTACACAAAATGATATATATGAACAAATGCATGCCAGTATGTTTGGAAATTTCCAAACCACTGCCGCTGTAGAGATCGGTATGTTCATGCAAAATGCAACAGCGTTTCTTTTAGAACAAGGAATAGACACTACATATATCAAATGCTATCCGGCCGAACTTGAACTCTGGAAAGACTTTCCATTCGTAGAAGGTCCTGTAATGTTGTTAGCAGGATTAGGATATTGTAAAACTGCTAGAAGAGATGCTATGACTAATGAACAAAAAAAGCAAGATTATAAACCAGAACCAGAAGAAATTGTGAGGTGGTTTTGAAAAATTTAAGACATCTAATATTGTTAATAGATTTTAAGGGACATCCACCTTTAGGCGATGAACATACAAATAATTTAAGATACAGTGCATTGAACACACTAGCATTTGGATTATCAAAAGACCTGTTAGAAGATTTTGTATTTGTATCAGACCATTTAGATTTTCATGTAGAACATGAAAAAGTTTTTGAAGTCAAAAAAATGATCACAGCAGAAAATAGGCATACATGGATAAACATTGACCCAGATGAACCTATTACTGTGCCAGAAATTGTAGATATGTTAAAAGAAAAAAATATTTACATCAACAATGTAATTATTGGAGGGACAAACACAGCAGGATGTGTATTACGAAGTAGACCTTATTCAGCTATACACTGGGCAGAACAAGGATATAATGTAAAAATATTTCTACAGATGTGTGCAGAATATCAAATGCCAGGATCTAATCAAGCTGAAAGAAATATGCATGCATATGCTGAAATGTGGAAAGAAATTAAATCTCAAGGTTTAATACATAAAATAGATCCAGTGACTAACATGACAGACTTATTTAAGGAGAAATAAATGAAGATCACTCACGGTAACCAAACTATAGACCTTTTTCCAGAAGAAATACCTAAGGTTTGTCCTATATCTTTGTCAGGAGGACTTGATAGTGCTAGTTTAATGTTTTTAGTTTCTAAACATTTTCCACAAGTCCAAATTATCCCTTACACAGTCAGAGATTTGAATGCACCTTTAGACGCAGATGCAGCAGCTGATATTGTAAAATGGTTCCAAAAAGAATTTCCAGACAACAACATACCTGATATTGAAATATATGAATTTAATGATCGCACAGAGGATTTTGTTACCTGGGCAGAATGCGATGAAGCAATGGAAAAATATCCACAACTTGCAGGAATGCGTAGAATACAGGTATCAAAAATAATACAACTTGACAGAATATCTTGGAATTTAATGAAACGTTTTCCTGGCGCAATACGATTAGATGGTATGACTCGAAATCCTCCAGCTGAAGACATGGTTATAGGTGGATTTTACGATATTGCTGAACGTCGTAGAGATAAAGAGTTAGATGAAGTTGAAACATACAGACCAAATAAACACAATCCTCCATTAGGTATATATCAGGCATACGCAAATGTAGATAAAAAATTTGTAGCAGGCGTGTATCTTGATTATGATTTAATGGACAGTCTATTTCCTATGACTAGATCATGTGTTGGTACTAGAACACAAACTGAAAATTTTACTAAAGAGTGTGGAAAATGTTTTTGGTGTCATGAAAAGGCTTGGGCTTTTGGATGGGATGTAAAAAATTTACCTATAGTCTGGAATCCAGACCTACCAACCTATCTAACAAAAGGTGGTCCAGGAGACAAAAGCAAACCTGGAGATGTAAATACTGATGCTTGGTTTGAAAACTTAGACGACACAGGTAAAAAAAAAGCTGAAAAAAGCAGTTCATTAGTTAGCCAAGCAAAAAATAAAGATATTTATTTTTGCACAATCCCATTTACACAAATCTATTCTGAATTAAATGGAGATTATCAAGCCTGTTGCTTTGCTAGGAAAAGCGGAGTGAAAGTAGACGATGTTTCTATGACAGAATGGATGGAAGACAGTCCATATATGGAGAGTATTCGAAAAGACATGACTACTCCCGGATCGGATCTTAAAAATGTTAAAAGATACTGTAGCAGATGTGTAGAGGACGAAGAAAAGTATGGTAGATCTCGTCGAACCAATTGTATGAAAATACACACAAATGATCCACCTTTTTGGAATAAAATTGAATCTAAAGTTGACAAATATAAAAAGACAGGTAAATTTTATATAAAAAATAGTAAGTATGTACAAAATCATGGTTTGGAAATGGAGCCTAGTGAACGTATTTTTGAAGTCCAACTTAAAATTTACGGATCAGAATGTAATTTAGATTGCTATATGTGTGACTACTCAAACAGTAGCACAAGAATGAAAAGTATGAAAGATGGTGTGTACACTGGCGCAATATGGGACTGGGAATATACCCATAACAAGCCTGCAAACTTTTTTGAAGACGTATTGCGAGATAAAACAAAAGGCAACATAGAACAGATTATAGGATTAGCACCTTATATCAGAAGTATAAAAATAATAGGCGGTGAACCACTTATTATGAAAAAACAATATAAAATGCTAGATGCAATTATAGAAACAGGACACGCAGATAGAATACATTTAAAATATCAAACAAATCTTACTGAAACAAAAGCAGGAAAACATAATTTACTTTCTTATATACCTAAATTTCATCAGGTAGCTGTGGTTGCATCCGTTGACGGAATAGGTAAAACTATAGAATATATGCGGAGACGTACTGATTGGAATAAAGTTGTAAAAAATATAGAATTATGTAATCAATATGATAATGCTGTAGTAGACTTTAATGGACTTGTATCTTTTCTGAGTGTTTTAAGATTTTATGAAGTAATAGACTGGTGCAAAGAAAATCCTGTGATAGACCAACTTAATTGGGCTATGTTAGAATATCCAAAACCTTTACAGCCTAGTAACTTGCCAATACCTATTAAGAAAAAACTTATGCCCAAATATTCACAGTGGCCTGATATTCAAGCGGCACTTGCAAAACCTGCAGAAGAAGATGTAGATTTACAAGATATATTTGAATATTTGCTTTTACAAGATGAATATTACAAAGGAACAAAATGGGAATCACACTTGTTTGATGTATTTCCTGAATTAAAAGAATATTATGTTCCTAAACCTATGACTAAAGAAAGAAAAGAACTAATAAAATCTTGGAACAAAGTGCAAATTCAGACTGAAGCAATCAAAGAATTAGAATATGCATGATAAAATTAAAGAAGCTGTCAGAGTAACGCAAAGAGCTCAGCGTAACTATGACCTGACAAAAAATATTCCAGCACAAGATCTTGACACTATAATATATGCGGCGGCAAACAGTCCTAGTAAGCAGAATGAAACACACTATAGGTTACATGTTTATACAGAACCATCCATAATAAAAAAAATACATGAATCAACAAAAAAATTTACACTAGGTATACATCAAGCTCTAGAAGACGACAAGGGTGAAAACTGGTTATATGAAAATAGATCAGTAACAAATTCACAAATTTATGCAAATGCACTTTTTATATATGAAGAAATAAAAGGCAAGCCAAGAGGTGCTACCCATTTAAGAGCTGTAAGTGGCGATGACAAAAGTAAGGAATACTATGCAGAACAAAGATATTACAGTATAGGAGCAAGCATAGGTAACCTTACATTAACAGCAGGTTTACTAGGTTACAAAACAGGAATATGTTCTGCTATGGATGATGACAAGATTAGAGACTTGACAAACATGCAAAACGATGTTAAAGTACTAGTAGGAGTTGGATATGCTAATGAAGGTGTAGATAGAAGGTTACATCCTGAAGTGTTAAATAAGCATGTACCACAAGACAGCAGAACTGGAGAATTGAAAGAAAACTGGCGTTTTCCTAGTTTTGATAGACAATTAGAAGTGATACTAAACAATGAGGAATATAAAGGTATATGACGCCTACACTAAAAGAACTTAAAGGTTCAGAATATCGCACAGTAGATTTTTATCTGTCTAAGTCTTGCAACAAAAGTTGCCACTACTGCACCGCATGGACTTTACAAATGCGTAATTTAAATGTAGATATGGATTTGGTGAGGACAATATTGAAAGGACTAGCACCTTACAAAACAAGAATATGTTTACTAGGTGGAGAACCTGGCCTAACCAAAAACTTAGATGAAGTAATCGCAGAAATTAAAAAATATGAAAATTTAATTCCACAAGTTTTAAGTAACAGTTTAGTAAGAAAGTTTTATCCGCATATATTAGAAGATAGAGATATAATATATATTGAACATTTAGTGCTAGATTTTTATCAGGATAAAATAGAAAAATTAGGAAATTATCCTTTTTTACCAAAAAATGATTTAAACAACTATAATCTAATCATTGAAACTCCTGGATATTTCAAATACAGAGATAATTTTGATCTCACAGAAATAGATCATGAAAACACAGAATTCAAAGAATACAATTCCAGATCACCTGATTTTTTTACAGATCATGAACTTGTACAAGCACCTGAATTAGAAAGACGTGTGTGTGCAAAGTTTCCTCAAGTTCCTGTGTTTGATTTTGAAATACGTAAAATTAGACATTGCAGTAGAAAAGCAATTAATGGTAGTAGAGAATTTGATATCACAGTAGAAAATATTACAAAGATGATGAATTATGAATTATTTGATTTTGAAAAATATTGCACAACATGCATGGATATAATTCCTAAACGTCCTAAAATGCGTAGAGACGAAATTACAGCACTAATTTCTAAAGAAGTCAACTTACTAGATTTAATGGATGCATAATGAACATTTTCGCAGTAGCAGTTAATATTCATGATCATAACACCTATGATGGTAAGACGCATTTTCTTGCAGAGAGATATACTAGAGCAAAACACAATCTCAATAGAGAAAATCCACACGATCCAACTCCTAGTAGAATATTTTACAAAGAACATATTGAACCTAAATATATTAAACAAAATGAAATATTTGCTTTCACAGTCAGTAATCTAGGACAAGAATTTGTTATTGATTATCTAGAAGAAAGTTTACCTGATAAAAGTTTTTTAGATTTCAATCCTACAAAACTTTGGGATTATTATAAAACAGACAGTTACTATTACATTGATCATCATCAAAGTCATGCCACTTATGCTTTACTTACAAGTGGATTTGAAGAAAGTGATATTCTTGCTATAGATGGTAGAGGATGGCAATTCAATTGTATTTTTATTGATAAAGATGGCTTAATACATAATATAAGTGACAAAGTTTCAATAGGCGGGTTATGGAATAGACTTTCACAAGATTTGGGATTTGGATATTTAGGTGCAGGAAAAACAATGGGATTAGCCGGGTATGGCAAGTTTGATTTTGATGTTTATAAAATGGTACATGAATATATGAAAGATCCAAATCATAAATTACCTAAAGGATCAAGAGACATTTTGTCCAATATACCAAGAGAAGATATTGCATTTACTTTGCAAAAATATACAATAGATTTAATTAAAAAATATGTTTATCCTTTGAAAACTTGTAAAAATATTTGTATTGCAGGTGGTGTTGCATATAACGGTTATGTAAACGAAGAATTTACAAAACATTATGATAATGTGCATGTTCCGCCGGCGGCTGGAGATGAAGGTCAATCATTAGGAACATATATGCATGCAGATTTTATGCTTAACAATAATGTTCACATACCAACTGTTTATGCAGGCTTAGAACATCATGTAGATGAAAAAATATTCCAAGGTTTAAAATATGAAAAACTTCCTTTCGAAGAAATATGCACACAAGTTGCAGAGGCTATAGACAACGGACAAATAGTAGGATGGTACCAAGGATGTAGCGAAAGCGGCAATAGAGCTTTAGGTAACAGAAGTATATTAGCAGATCCAAGAGCAGATTACATTCAAAAACAAATTAATAACAATGTAAAATTGAGAGAAGATTTTAGGCCATTTGCACCAAGTGTGTTAGAAGAATATTATCAAGATTACTTTGACACTAATCAACCTAGTCCGTATATGAGTAGGATTATGCCTGTTAAATCTGACAAGATACCTGGTGTAACACACGTAGACGGTACAGCAAGAATACAAACCGTAAACAGAAAATTTAATCAAAGATACTACGATGTCATTGACGCATTTTTTAAATTGACAGGTGTACCGATGTTACTCAATACAAGTTTCAATTGTCAAGAACCAATTGTAGAAACTCCCCAAGATGCAATAAACACTTTTAATAAATGTGGATTAACTGTACTTGTAATAAATGATTACATTGTGAGAAAATAATGTTAGATAAAGAAAATTTAAAATTTGTAAAAAATATACTAAGTGTTACAAATAAAAATGTTCAGTTAGATACAGTAGATAAAATAATGACTTATGCACGTGATGAAGATTATTCATCATTCTTTAACACTGTGCTTGATTGTTTAGATAATGATCCTACATTTAGAATAAAATACTTACGTATCCTACATAGTATAAAAGATAATAATCAATATGAACTTTTTAAAGACATAATAGGTATAAAAGACAATGAAAAAACAATTACCGAACTTGTAAAAATATTACCTATAATAAAATCAATAACTGATCAAAACGAACTAGACTTTTTTAATTCTACACTTGATGTTACAAATCCTACACTTGATACTCAAATTTTATATAACATACTAAAGACGGTAAAAGATCAGCCTGAACTAAAAGAAGATATATTTGATAGTTTTAGCGATAATCAAATTATGTCTAAAACAGCGTTACTAAGTAAAATTGATGAATTAGATTTTTTAAACAAAGATAGCAACGTGGTAATTTGGGGTAGTTGGTATGGTAGCATACTTATTCCGCAATTAGTAAACCGTGTAAACAAACTTGTTTGTATGGACATAGATGAGAAACCTTTGAATATTGCAAAAAATAGATTTTTTACAAACTTTAGAAACATAGACTATGTAAGCGGAGATGTTTTCGAAAACTACAAAGATATATATCAAAAGGCAAATTTAATTATAAACACATCATGTGAACACATGAAACCTATGAAAGAATGGCCTTGGTTTAGATTTAGTTCAATGGAAACAGATGCTGTACATCCTAAAGGATATGCTGACGACAAACCACATAGACGAAAAGTTTATCAATCAGCAAAACTATCAAGTGACTGTTACTTTGCTTTTCAGTCTAACAATATGTTTGATATACAAGGTCACATAAACTGTGTAAATAGTTTAGAAGAATTTAAAAAGCAATTACCAGAAAGAGCAGAAGTACTATACGAAGATGAAGTAGCTGACACAAGAGGTACTAGATATATGTTAATAGGAAAGTTTAATCATTTAGTATAATATTAGACATTGTATCTGCAATTAGATTTTGTGTTTTTATTCCGGGGTGTAAATCATCGCTTGCATAATCTATAAAGATGTAATTAGGATTATGATCTTGATATAAATTAATATATCTTATGTTCACTTTATTCCAATCCGGTTCTTTAGTATTATTAAATGGTAATTCTGCCCAAATAAAATGATAATTTTTTACACCTTTTTCATCTAAATATAATTTTGCAAAATTAATAGCTGAATAGCTTTCTATATTTTGGTTAATATCAAAATACAAAGTTTTGTAAAATGACTTTGCTATTTTTCTTTTCCATGGTTTTTGCAATAAAGTAGAAGAAGGTTGTATGTCAATCCATCTTGTTTCATCTGTATAAAAAGTAGTTCTAGCAAAATCTGTCCATAGTATTATGGCAACATCATCTTTTTTATATCTTTGTTGTAAAATTTGATTACAAATGTTTTTATTGCTAGTCCCAGGATGTCCTAAGTTCTGCACTGGGCAATCAAATGTTTTACCTAAGCAAGCAGGCCAAGCATATTCACTTGGATAAGGAGGTCTCATATTATTACTATCAAGACAGTCTATTAAACCCTCACCATAAGTAATACTACATCCGAATGCCATTATTCTTTTAATATTCATTTGATAATTTCATAGATTTGTGCGGTAAGATTATGATGTGCTTTTAAACCTGGATGTTCTCCGTCTTGCCCATAATCTGGCAATAATTCTAAATTATGTAAAGATGCTGAAAACCAATTTGGTATTTTTTGTAAAACAGACGATATAGGCTTTTCTTTCCTGTCAAACGTAAAATGATAATTGGCTATATTAAGCTCTTTAAAATACCTATAAGTATGATCTATACTTAATTGTGTTTCAAATTCTGAATTCTCTACTGAATGTAAAAAACCATAATACATGTTATTCAATTGCCAACGTTTTTTTGGATTGTGTTTACTTTTTTTAGCATATGAAGGCATAAATTGTAAGGGATAATCTTCTGTTAGAAAACAAGTTCTATCAGTGTGTGTCCATAGTATACACACTATATCATCCTTTTGTATAGGTGTATTAACAATTTTATTGTGTATTTCTTTGTTTGAAGCACCGCACTCTGCATGATTTACGCATTCTAAAGATAATTTTTGTGCAAGTAAATATGGCCATGCAAATCTGCTAGGAGGAGGCATTGGTTGTCCACATAAACAGTCTGGTAATGATTCACCGTAAGTATGACTACATCCAAAAGCTAAAAGTCTATTCATTAAACTGTTTCTTTAACCAATCAAAGTCGTTTATCAACCCAAGGTCAGCCCCCCTAGAAAGGCCAAACTCCATACCAGCGGTAGCGCCTGCCAAAGCGTATTTGCCATATGGTCTATCGTGTCCCACGGTTGTCCAAGTTTTGAGTCTTTCTTCAGTTTCATTATGTACCTGCCTTTCTATAGTTTTACTTGCTAATTTTGCACATTCTCTAAATGCACTGCGCCATGTGCTAAATTTATCTGTATTGAAACAAGTAATATTACTTATTTGTTCAACCACACAGAAGTTTTTGCTAATACTAGTTGTCATGTCATTAGTGTTTTTATCCATTTCTAAAACTAATTTTCTTGGAAGTAGTTTGATACCACCGTATCCGTAAATTAAATTATTTATTGGATTTATACTTTGCCAAACATATACGGTGTCATAACACACATTATAATTTTGTTTAAAATTTTCATCAAAATTAAAACTAGGCACAATATCTGCATCACCATCTATTACATAAAACATTTTTGTGTCACTAAGTTCGGCAGCTTTTATATGTGCATTGTGTATTCCTTGTATATTATCGACACGTTTTATAAAAGGAATTATTTTTTTAAGTCTGCTAAACCGTTGTTCTTTGTCTGGTTCTTTGTAACTAATGTATACAACATCAAACATTTACAAAAGCCCATTGATCAAAATAGGATGCAAATTCTGGAAATGTTTTTTTAAAATTAGTACCTCTTCTCTTGTCATACTCTGTAATATATTCAACAAAATTATATCTTGTAAGTTGTAATTCTTTTGGATTTGCTTTGCTTTGTAATTCAATCACACTATTATATATACGCATAAATTTTTCTCTTTCATTCTCCCATTGATGAATAGGAAGTACATCTATAATTTTTGTCATATATTCATCTAACAACTTTCTTGGTGTAATCATTATATCTAAAAATTTAGGATTTCTTACATAGGCAAAATCTATGCTAATGAAGGGTGAATGTTTTCTTAGCTTGTTTATGTCTTTTATCATTAAATGTAATGTAGTTGTGCTTAACATATTGACAGCACACATGATGCTAAGTTTTACATTTTTTGTATTACTTAAAAGCATTTTTAAGTTTTTGAGCCATAGATTATAATCCATTCCAAATCTTACATAATTATTTTGTTCACCTTTTGCTTCTGCACTAGTAAAAATTGTAAAACTCTTAACACTTTTAGTTTCTTCTAATATGTTTACTTTATTAATAAAATTTTTCCATATTTTATGAGGAGGACATGCATTAGTGTTGATAGCAAAATCTAGATTAGGTTGAGGATTTTCTAGCAAATAATCTATTACTTTCATAGTGTGTTTACTTAACAAAGGTTCTCCACCTGTAATTCTAAACACATGCATGTGTTTTACTGCTTCGGGAAACCAATTCCAAAATGCTTCGATATAAGGATTGTGTTCTCTTTCCAAATATTGTACTTCATCAGGATTTATAAATCCAAATTCTCTTTTGTGTCCTTTAGAATCTGTATATTTGTAAGTTCCTTTTTCTTTTACTTCTTCTGTCCATTTACTGCTAAAAGCAGGGCCGCAATAAGCACATTTAAAATTACATACATTACTAAAACTTATTTCGACATATTTAGGAAATACATTTTCATTTCCATTGCTTATCATTATTTCATGTAAATAAGGAATACTCCAGTCTTGTATGCTTTTTGTAATTCGGTCGCTAAAATGATTGCTGTTATCTTCAATACGCCAACAGTAATCACATTCTACAGGACGTTCGCCTTTAAGCATTTCTTGTCTTCGTTCTTTTTTAAATTCTGTATTATGTAATGCACCTGGATCTTTTTCAAGCTCGTCAAGTTTAATTTTATGTGCACCTACGTGATGACAACTGTGTGTTATGCCGCTACCTAAATGTGTAGTCACTTGTGTCCATTTAGCTAAACAAAATCCAGGACCAACGTAATCCAAAGAATCTTTAAGTAACGCTAATTTACGTGGATCATTTTTTTCAAATTTTAAACGTTTTGCAAGACTTTTTGCTCTTACACGTTGCCATTCAGCTTTCACCGTATCCTCCTAGCTGGAGGTGCATACACTGTTTTAAAGAATTTACTTTGTTCCTCATCTAATGCAACTTTACTAATAGGTAATCCTTGGTGTTGTAATACTTCACCATATTCAGCAATGTTATCTTCTACAGAACAGTCTTTAATCTCATTCCAATATTCATTAAGCCATTTAAAATCTCTTGTTACACTATGATCCCAATCAGTTGCTAGTATCTTTTGACAACCATCTCTAGCACCCATAATAGCATATAAACCATTATCTACGTCTGCACCAACGTTCAACCAAACAAGTAGTCTGTTATAATTTTGCCACCAAATGTTATTTGCAATATCTTCTACCTTTGCGCCTCTGTTAAGCGACATTTTTACCCCTTCTCTAAATCCTGCTCTCCAAGCCTGATGTGGCGTTGCACTGATAATACTAGTGGAATAGTTTTCATTAAGTTGATAATAGTTATCAAAGTAACAAAATTCTATAAGTGTATCGTCAGACCCGTCTGTGTTTTCATGTGTTTTCATATTTGCAACAAAATCCTTTGTCCACATTTTTAAACTTCCATTACCATATTTTAATCCATTAATGTCAATATTCCCACACCAGCTAAACTGGTAGTCATCGTCAACCCCTAATTGATCTAAATCTAATACCACGTTTAAAAAGTCTGGATCAATTACAGTATCACCATCTACGGTTACGAAGTGTTTTGTTTCTGATATATCTGCACAGGCTTTATGTGCCGCATCTGAACCATCTACTCCATGTATGCGTTTAGCGTAAGGAACTTTTGTAAGTAAATCTGCATAATTTTTTTCTGCATTAGGCTCATCATATGAAAGAAAAACAATATCACAATCTCCAACTTTTATTTTATTCAATTGTTTCTCCTATTGTATGATAGTAACTTTGCATATCAGGTTGTGTTATGATCCTACAATTATCAAAATATTGTGTATCAAATCTAAATGGTTGATCAAAGAAATCTTTGTATGTGCATTCTAATGTACAGAATAATTTGTTTGCATTATTTAAGTGTGTTACAAAAAACTTTTTGGAAGTTTGAGATGGCGGCAGTTTATCACTACTAAACGTATGTGTAATACTGTAACATTTTAATTTTGGATTTTGAATAATATATATGCTGTTAGGTTTTTTATTATTTGACATTTCAATTTTGAATATATTGCTGTAAAAAGTTTGTTTGCCGTCTTTTTTTTCCATTACATAGTCATGTTTTTTTACCACTATGTAATCATCAATATTTTCTACTGAATCTGCAAACTTTTCATACATCTCAGCACTTATTTCTAAATACTGTAAAGTGTTATCAGTTTCATTGGTAATTTTTAATATTTTACCTGTGCTATCAAACCCAACATACAACATTATTTAAAATGCTCCAATAATTCATCAGTGAGAAATTCATCTTCAACATAGTGTAACACACCTTTTTGTGTAAAATTACCTAAATATATATGATCATCCAAATACACATCAAGATAATCAGTCCATTTTTCTGGAATGTTTTCCCAATGTTGTGCATGGGGTTTCATATGTGTGAATGTTAATGGAGTTGTTAAATTAGGTAAGTTTAGAAGTTTATATGCAATAGCACAATTTAAATCAAAACTTTGCCAATTTTGTTTTTTCTTCGGTGCAAATTGTTTATAAAAAATTTGCCAGTCTTTACTAATAATTTCAACTAATAAAAAAAATTCTTTTGCAATATCGCTTTTTTTAAAATAGTAAAGTCCACTATACAAATTAGGTAAATTATTTGCAACAAAAGTTTTCCTATAATAATTTGTAGATACAACATCTTTTCTGTACGTAACTACATCTGTAGTAAATGCTATACTGTGTTCACTGCATTTATACCACCAATCAGATATATCTTCAAGAATTAACATATCTGCATCCATTACAATGGTATTTTCATAGGGTGTCAAATGATAAACTTTCCATCTATTTTCTATTTTCCAATCACTGTTTACAGCAAGGTTACCCCAAGGAATAGGAATAATTTTATCAAATACGTCTTTATATTCATTTGGCACTTCATCGTCTGTAATTAGACTAACATTTTGACTTTTATTGTTTTTATGTATGCTACATGCTAATCCGTATGCTTGTCGTATATAGTCTGTTTTATAATTATTTTCTGCTAGTATACAAAATCCATTATTCATTTGCAAAATCCTTATCTATGTATCTATCCAAACTAAATTTATTCATTACATGCAAATCAGATCCTTTTATTGAACAGGGCAATTCGTTTTTTTCTTGTTGTAACAGTAAACTAATTTTTGTTTCTTCTATATCTATAAGCGTATCTTTTCCTGTAACCATGTATAGTGTGGGTATTACTTTTGGCCAAACCACTGATTCATGATTACTAAGTATGTGAAGTGCAATACTAAATGCAAAATCATTTCTATAAGTGTTAGAAACAATATTATACAATAATTTATAGTAGCTCCAATTATCTCTAATATGCTGTATTAGATTAAAAAGTATTTTAGTTTTATTTGTTTTTTTAAAATAAAATACTGTAGCCCAATACATCGGAATACTTGTGTTACTTACTAATAATTCAGCAGAATTGTCTCTTGTGCTGTTAAGATCAAATGCAAATCTGTTAATTAAAAAATCGTGTTTTGTGTTGAAACATTGTAAAATACTTTTACTATTAATAATAAAGTCTGTATCTATCACCAGTGTATGTTTATAAGGTGTTACATCATAGCAAGATGTACGTGAAAAATTTTTCCAAGTAGCATCTATGTATGAACTTCCGTCATAAAATTTTTTTTGTTGTGTTTCTAAGGACGGTTCAACTTTAATCACTTTGTTGATATATTTTTTGTAAAAAGGAAATTTTTTAAGTTGTTCAGCACTGTCTGTAACAAGTGTAACGTGTAACTTTGTAAAACTTTTTACACGCTTCGCACAAAAAATTGCTTGCTTGACATAATCTATTTGTTCATTATTATTAGCAAAAAGCAAAACACCTTTGTTCATTAATCTAATAATCCCTTAACTTTTTTATTGCTCTTAAACTTGTTATATGCAATTAAATATTTGTTAGTGCTTTGTATATAAACATCAACAATATCATCAATAAATTGTTTTGGATTATTAATTTCTACAGGCGTACAATTACTATCTAGTAAAACTAAAGGTTTGTTTTTTGAAAATATAAAATTGCAGAATGTAATTAGATCAGGAGTGACTTCAAACGCACAACCATCTTGATAATGATAACAATTATCTTGATATTGTTTCAAAAGTATATTTTTTTGATTTTGTAATGTTTGCGAAAAATTAGCAAACTCTAACGCTTTTTCTAATTTTGAATCCATAAAATCCTCCTATACTGCTAGTATACAGGAAGTAGTAATAAAAGTCAAGAATTATTGAAGTGTTGCTTGATTAGTGTATGTTGGAGCAGGTAATGATACGTTTGAACCAGATGCTCTTAAATGTTGTACATTGCTTTGTGTTGTTCCTGTAACATTTTCATCTGGGTTACCGCCCTTATCATCTTGAAAATAAATTCTAAATTGAATAGCACCTGTTTGATTTCTAGCCTGTACAATATAATCGTTTGCCGCATAATTTCCTGTACCAGATTTTTGAAATATTTGTTGATAAGATCCTGTTAAATCTTGTTGTCCAATACTAGTTCCTGTGCCAGACCCTGTTGATGTTGTTTCAGTATAATTCATTTTGATAGTACCCATGTTAGACAACATGTTACGCCAGTCAATATTAATTGAGCTTGATCCTCCAGATTGACTTGCAGTAAATCTTATTTCACCACCTGCTTTGAAAAATTGTGTTCTAGCTAGATCTGAACCAAAGGATACTAACACTCTATGCTCTAATGTTCCGTTCCAACCTGATGTTCTTGAACTGCTTATTCCAGCTTCGATTGAAAATTGTCCAGCTCCAATTGAATATAAATTAGATTCAACAGTTGTCATCACTGTGGCATATTGATTTAAATGAGCTGCAAGTATTGTATCACCTACGTCTACGTCGGTAATAGTTGGACCGCTACCTTGTTGATGTGTGTATGCTTTTGTTATATCTGTTCGTAAATTATCTAATTGATCATCTGTTACTATATCGCCTACTGATACTTGTCCGCTTGACAATGTTTGTCCATAGTCAGTAAACATAATAGTGTTAATACGACTTTGCACTGTGTTATAATCATTTGCTGTAATTGTTGCATTTTGGACTGGCATATAAAATCTCCTATTCTTTCATTATAGTACAAACAATGCTTAAAGTCAACACTTTTTATTAACTACGTATATTTATTTATACTTTCAAGACACATTCAATCAATTTTTCCGACTCATCGTCACTTGATTCCAATGCAACGCCAACCATTGCTGTTGTATGTATTGTAGAACAAACTCCATCTTCCCATGCATATATTGATTGTCCTTTCTCTACAACACCTTTCACCCTAACAGGTACACGTCCTTTTAATGCAATATACTGTCCTTCAGATTCAGAATTCATCATCATTCCAGGATCTGTTGATACTACACCTATACAAATATCACTTGCTTTTGCATTTCGTACCTCAGCCTCACCTCCTACTGCAACTGCGGTGCCTGCCGGCAACTCTTCTTCTGTTGTGTACTTCTCTGCAAGATCAGCAAAACGCGAACTTGTAGCAATACCATCAAAAACATTTGCTGTAATATTTCCACTTGAGTTTCTACACGGAATAGTATTAGGTAATGTTGTAGATACAGATGCTTGTCTATAACTTCCCCCATCAACTTGAATAGTGTTAGCCTGTGTCGCTGTACCTGTAAATGTTGTAGCAAATACATTATTAAAAGACGCAGTAGATGAGCCTAATGTTACAGTTTGCACAGTTGTGCCGTCTGCTTGTAAGCCTGGAAGAACTGCTAGTGTTGCATCTGCCTGTACACGCAAAATGTTTTCTGTAGTGCCACTTAATGGCTTTGCACTTAGTTTTATAGTTTTTCCTACTTCATTAGCAATACTGCCTTCATTATCATTTATAATTTTTATTTTAAGATCACTTGAGTCGCCAATAGCAATACCTACATCAGCAAAATTTGTTAGTGTAGTAAATGATGCAAGTCCGGTTTGTACAAAATTAGACGCTTCAATTCCACCCAACTTATCAGCATTTGTAGCTGTTCCGTGAAATCTATGTCCAGTAGTGGTAACACCATCTGCACTATTTTGTGTATTTTTAAGTGTTAAACCTCTTCTAATTACGTCAAATCCAGTAATAGCATTTTCAGCATCAGTTGAATCTATTGTAAATTGTATTGCACTAATTGTAAATATTACTTCATCATTTACAGTGGCTGCAATTATAGATCTATTTGTTCCGCCATCGTCACGCACAGTCTTAGATTGCATTTGTGTTATACCAGAGCCTGCATCTTGTGGTCCGATTAGAATAAAATCTGTTCCGTTATAAGCATATAATTGTTCGTTAGCAGTATCCCACCAAAAATCGCCAGCTTTTAAGCCAGTAGGGGCACTTGCACTGACTTCTGCACCGCCTGTGGTACGCCATTTTGTTCCGTCATAAAACTTTAATTTAGAATTTCCACTATCAAACCACATTTGTCCTGATATAGCTTTTGGCGGAGCGTTTGCACCGCTAAAATTTTCTAGCAAAAATACAAAATTTTCATTTTGTATTTCTCCATAACCTGCATAGTTTTTTCCAACTAGTTTTAGGTCAGTGGTTTGATCTAAAGTACCGTCTTCAACTGTACTCAGTGTTGCATTGTTGTATCTGTTTATCGTATATGCCATTTCTTATAACCCCTAATACATAATGTATTTATTCGTTTACGGTGTATATGTTGTTGTGCTTGTGTGCGTCCATGCTCCAGCTGATACAGTAAACACCATTGTGTATCTATTAGGAGATAGAGTAGCGGAACCGCTTGCCGCAGAAAATGTCACATCTTGCACGACAGATTGTGCATTTACCACATTATTTTTATCTACACTAACTGTAGATTTACTCATAGCGGCATTAATATCAATACCACTAACTGATGCTGAACTATAATCAACAGCATGTATCACAGCCAATGCGCCATTTGTTAAAGTTTTGACTCCTGCTGTATACATTGCTGTAAGTATAGCAATAATATCTGTTGTAGGTCCATCACCTACTCCAGGAACATTAGGTGTTGTCAAACCTGTAATATCTAAACTAAAAATAAGTGGTTCAGTTTCAATTGCATTATCCGTATAACCTTTTGTAGCTACGTGACTGTCAGCTGTAGGTGTTGCTACACCTGTAATTTTTTGCGTGTTTACAGCAATGTCTCCGCTAGTAGTAATAGATAATCCACTTGATGATGTAATAGTCGATCCATTTATGTTTATATCATCTACGTCAAGTTGTGTTAAAGTACCTAACCTTGTTAAGCCGGTTGCTTGTGTAACAGTGTTATGTAATTCTGTTTCAGAAAGTTTTTTAACTCCTTTTATATGGTAAGCAGGATTTCCTATTGTATCTGTTGCGGCTAAATCTATATTTTGATTAAATGTCCAGGCTGATGTAGCATTACGCCATAGTATATCTTTTGATCCAGTTTGACTACTTAAAATTATTCCACCCTGATCTATAGCGGCATCAGTAGGAAGTGTACTATCACTAGGTATAGCTAGTTCTAAATTTTTTCCTTCAATACTAAAGTTAGATACATCAAACGCAAGTGTTGTACCTGTTACTGTGAGATTTCCTCCGACTTCTAAGTTTCCGCTAATTTTACCATTGCCAGTTATATCTAAAGACGCAGTAGGATTTGGATTAAAAAAACCAACATATTGATTTGTAGAATTTATATACAGAGCACTATTTGTTGAGTTGCCAACTCTTATTCTCATATCAATATCAGAACCACCTTGTTGATTCTCAAATACTGTGGTAGTGCCATCTATTTTTATAGCGTGATACTTACTATCTCCTACACCAATTGCAAGTCCACCACTATTTTTTACAAACAGACTTCCTGTCATATTTTGATCGCCTGTAGTAGCAACAAATTTTGTAAAGTCATATTTTGTGCCGGCACCATCAACCAACGCTTCTGCAGACTCCGCAGTGCCGTTATATTTGTATGTTTCTCCTGTAGGATTCACAGGGTTAAATCCTACTTTAATTAATTGCCGTTGCGGTGTTTGTGTATCATTTGCATCTACAGGATAACCTTGTATCTCAAAATTGTTTCCTGGACGAAATTGCACACGAGAATGGACACCTGCAAGTACGCCACCCACAAATAGTTTTAAAACTGTTCTTGTAACATTGCCATCATCTACGACACTATCAGCTTCAAATCCTGTTTTTCCTTGCCTTTGTGTATACATAGGACCAACAAGAACGAGATCTGTGCCATCATAAAAATATAATCTATTCTTAGCATCATCGATCCATAAGTCACCTGCTACTAAATTGTTTGGTTCTTGATTACTAACAATTGGTCCACCTGCAACTTTCCAATCACTACCGTTAAATATTTTTAATCTTGCATCTGATGTGTCATACCATAGTTGCCCTTTGAGAGGATTTGTAGGTGCACTACTGCTAGAAAAATTTTCAAGCATTTTAATATAGTTTTCATTAATAAATTCACCAAAACCTTTATAATTTCTTCCTACTAATGTAATATCTGTGCTAGTAGTATCAATAGATCCATCTACAAGAGTTACTAAAAGTGTGCCGTCTGTCTTATTTAAAATATAACTCATTATGCACTCCTACCTGTGTATATAATATATTTCATACCTATATAAGGATTCATAACATCTAACGGATCGCCGTTGCCTCCATCAAGCACACCTCCACTAGTTAACAGACGTTGACTGTTTTGTTGTGATGCTACATCAAATGTTGATCTTTCAACCCCAGTTGGTAATGTATCACCTGTGTTTATTTCACGCACTGCAAAGAATTGTTCACCTGTAGGAGAACGTAAATCATGTTCATGCTCTGGTAAATTTTGTGTTGTAATACTTTTAGTTTCACTTCCACCTATTCCACCTAATGTGTCTGCTGAATTATTAGTTACTCTATTTGCACTCACACCATTCATGTTATCTAAACCTAATGGAAATCTGCCTCTTAAATCAGGCACTGCAAATTTTCCTGTTTCTGGAGTATCTTTAAATGAAAAGCCAATAGCATCAAATAATTGTTGATACTCAGCTATTAAATATTCCGATCCGTCACACAATAACCAACCAATCGGTGTAGCAACTCCGGCAAATGGTACAACCACACCTGGAGGATTAACTGCAACAGCTTTTAGTAGATTACGTCGCGATATTTTTTTAAGGCCAGTATCACCTGATGTTCTGTTTATAAGTATTTCATCGTCTACTTGAGATTCTGTTACGTTTGTTTTATTTGAAACAATAGTGTTACTAATACTTGTTGTAAATGTTTTAACACTTCCGCCAACTTGTCCATCAAATACAAAATCATCAGCACTTACATCACCTGTAAGTCTAAATGTAGTTGAACTTGTTAATTTATCTGCAGATCCTGCTCTACCTGATACAGTACCGCTTACATTACCTGTCAAGTTCCCAATAAATGTAGTTGCATACACAGTTTTAAATTTATTTAAAGCTGCACCTATGTTTCTTACATTGCTTTGATCAGGTTCTACGTTACGTGTTTTAAGAGTATCTTCTAATTCTGTCTGACCGCCAACAAATAAATTTTTTGCAATTCCTACTCCACCTTTTATAATTGCACTTCCTGTACCTATAGTTGTTGCATCGGTTGTATCATTTATTTTAAGTACACCGCTTTGTTGTATGTTACCTGTAACATCTAGTGCCTCTTCCGGTGCTTCGTTGTTTATTCCTACTTTAAGATCGCTATCAACCCTAACTACAGTCTTAGAAGTACCTGCATTTTTTACTCTCAAATCAATATTTGAGCCAGCAACTTGATGTTGTATTATACCAGCATTTCCTTCAATTCCTATATTCATCTCAGAATTAATACCGTAATTAATTCCAGAATTATTTTGAACATTTAGTGCATTTAATGTTGTGCTTACAATATCACTTCTAAGAAAGTTTCCTGCACTAACATTAACATTGTTTACAATTAAAGATTCTGCTTTTTCTGCTGTTCCATAAAATTTTGCAGTACCGTCTCCTTTTATATCTCTGTTGGATAACGTTACTCCTGGTTTAATGACAGTAAACCCTGGAATAACTGTTTTGGGAGTAAATTCATCAGTAGCAATAATTGCTACAGGTTGTGCATCAACTTCAATTTGCACAACATTATATACAGCATTGTCAGTACCTGTAACTGATACTGGTATGGGGCCTGTATTTAATCCGTCACTAAATGTTGGACCTACAAGTACCCATCCTGAACCACTAAACAAATATAATTGTTGGTTATCTGTATCAGTCCATAAATCACCTATTTGACTGTTAGCCGCTTCAGGTTCTGTAGTGCCTCTAATGATTCCTCCTACAGGTACCCAATCTGGCAGATTGTATACTTTAAGTTGTTCTTTTCCCGGAGTACTATCATACCATAGTTGACCTTCAACAGGATTACTAGGTTGTGTAGCACTTGCAAAATTTTCTAACAAGTGTAAAAAATTTTCTGCAATAGCAGTACCATATGCGGTTGTATTTCTACCAGGAATTTTTAAATCGGTTGTAGTGTTAAGAGTGTTATCCTCAATGGTAATAGTGCCTTTATTGGCTTGGTCTGTATATGCAATAGTATAAGCCATTTATTATCCTTCGTTGAATCCAGTTAAACTTTGAACTCTTACTGTGTAATCAATCTGCACTAATCTATTCAAACTTTTTTGCACAGGATGAAAAACAACATGTGTTAACAATCTACCATTTCCATCTGCCGCATATGCTTTTAAACCTAATTCGTCAAATACATATAAAGAATTTTGATCTGTAGCTGTGTCAAATGCATCTTGTCCGCTAGGTTCACCATAGTCAAGTAAACATGTAACTAATACATCTGTATAATTAGTACCGCTTATATGTCTAGTTTCTATTTTATTACGCACAGGATCAATATTTGATACACTTCTATCATCTACAACTTTTTTAAAAGTCTGATTGTATAAACTTGCATTTGTTCCGGTGCTGTTAGGTGTAAGATATGTAATAATACCTGTAGGATCTACACTGGTACCACCGTTGCCAAACGCCATTTCGTGTATCCAACCATTTCCGCTATTTCCTAAACTTTCTGCAAGCGATAAACTTATATTTTCATAATGAATAGCATTACGTTTATCTACAATTACTTGTCCACTTTCAGGATCATGGATTTTAATATGTCCTTGTATATATACACCTTGATGTTCGTTTATTTTATCTGTCATTTTGTTTTCCTACATGTATTTATCGCGGCAAGTCAGTTGTTGAATTTCTTAAGAAACGTGCTATATTTCCTTTTGCTTTACTTAGCTGTGTTCCAGGATCACTCCAAGTTCTTCCCTGCTTCCTAATTATAATTACTTTGCTATTTTCTGGTGCAGGTTGTGCAAGAGTAAGTGTTGTATCTGTTACTGTAAACTCAGGCGGAAGTGTTTGATCACCTTCCGGTGAATCCATTTGCGGAGCACTTACGGTGTTACCGTTTCCGTCAACTGTTTCAAATTGATAACTTTCAATACTATTTTTTCTCATACGTTGGCCTGCAACAAAAACTTCGAATTCATTTACACTTGTTGGTGTCCAATCTAGTTGAAAATCTGTAGTTGTGCCGTCACCATCCAGTGTTAGTGTAATAGTTTCATCTTTGTAAGGAATATTTTGATCTATACTTTGTTGATAAATTTCTGTTCCTTCTTTGTAAACATCTTTAGCACCTGTACCCATTGTAGCACGTCTAAGTTGTTTTAGTGTGTTTCCATCTCTTACAAAATATTCAATACGTTCACCTTCAATAAAAATAATACTTGGCATATCTGGATTTGCACCAGGTTGCGGTAGTTTATCACCATTTTCAACTTCTATAGTTTTATCCCATGGATACAGATCTCTGACTAATAAAACATCTTCTGCCCCTGTTAGCCTTTTGTAGTGAGTTCTATTAAGTATATCCTTAAATTGTCTCCAACCAAACTTTTGTTTTAAAGGCGGATCAGCAAAATGTATTATATCTATTGTGTCATTTTCTGATAAATCATAAGCAATTTTCAAATATTTTTTATTGTCTGTAATAAAGTAGTCTACACTTGGTGTTAAAAGTGTTCCATTTTTAACTACCCAAACATATTGAGCGTCAGTAGCAGGTTTACGTAACTCTATAAGTCCATTACGTAGGTGACGTAACTGATACCAATTTTCTGAACCTACAGTCAGTTTGGTTCTTTCTACAACGTCAAATTCTTGCCTTTCAATTCCTTGTACATCATCGTTATTAAATGTGTATACAGTTATTGTATCACTAGACTGATAAACATTATCCATATATATTGTACCAGGAGTGCTAATGAATTCACCTGCACTATCCCAATATCCATATGCATATTGTCCATCTTTAATTGCATATACCCTTAAAGTATCTCCAGTTTGTCCTACTCCGGGCAATAATGTTATTGTTGAACCAATTTGTTGATCTGGAACTGTTGAAATATCAAATTCTCCTGCACTAACATAATTCCATTGAGCACCATATGTAAGTTCTACATCATTCAAATATACTAACAAATCTTGATGATTAAATGTACCTAATGGCCCCTGCCATAAATCTAATCTATATTCTCTTACATCTGATACTGCAAAATGTTGACTATATCCTGCTGTCAAAATTGTGTCATTTACTTTTACAATAGTGTTATGTTGACTAGGTGTGCCGCTAAATGGAGTTTTTTCTAAAGTATATGTTGTAGTACTGCCATCTCCTTTAAAAGTATCAATTTGTACTGCACTGTAGTTTTGTGTAGTACCTTCGAATATTCCAAAATTAATTATTTTATCATTATCTATAGGTCTTGCAAAACGTATAACAACATTTCCAGGCATATCGTGGGCACTGTCATCACTCTTGACTAGTAAAGTATCTTGAATTACGCCGTCAATTGTAGCATAATGTGTCATATTTTCTGTCCAACGAACATTTGTCAGATAGTCTATTGTGCTACCATCACCAACAAAGGTTCCGTAATCTAACACATTTTTGCCTGCTACATCTAAAGTAATAATATTTACTCTTATGTTTGCACTAGGAGCAACATTTAAAATTATACTTTGTCTATCTATACTAAACGTGTAATCTTCTTTTGTTTTAATCTCATTACCAACTTTTAAAAATAAGTTATCATTGAAAGCAATGTTTTGTCCTATTGCAAAAGTTTTTGTGCTTCCATCTCCTATGTAATTAAAACTTCTAATGTTACTGGCACCACCTGTTGGTCTTTCATACACTTGAATATCTACTGTATCTAAAACTTGTCCTGGAATAATTTCTTCTGGTCCTTTACTTGTAGTAGGAGTTACAAATCCATCACCGTCCACAGATATGTCTTCTGCGGCTAATCCGCTTGCTGTTGCATAAGGAAAATCTCCGCCTTCTATTAATGTGTCATATCCATTAGGGTCTGCTAAGAAACTACCATCACTTGTTTTCTTACGTAATACAAGTGTATCACCGTCTGCTACTTTTATTCCTAAATTATCAAGATTTAAGATTTTTAAAGATCCGTCTCCTATAAGTGTTTGCATTATAGCATTTGAATTTTCAATGTACGTACTGCCATCATAGTTTGGATCATCTATACGAACATTATTTTTGTAAACATTATATTCTACACCGCTTTCTAAAGGTTTAGATAATTCTATTAGTAAAGTGCTTCCATCAAAATTAAAAACTTCGTCTTCATAAGTATCATCATATGTGTCCCATTTTCCTGTAAACCAACCTTCAGCATCAAATCCTCCTTGGTTTTCGAATCCAAAACTTTTAACTTCAACTCCACCGTAATCAACACCATCCATTACTTGTGCAATATCTTTTCCTAACATGCCAGTAGTAGGATCATAAAGTAAATTTACTCTATCTTGTGCTACTAATAAATCAGGATCTTTTTTGTATTCTATTGTTATAGCTTTTGTATCAGCAGGAGGTACATTAAGTGTAATACGTCCTTTAAATCTTACATATGATTTTGTATTATCTTGTAAATTAGTATATGTATATTCACTATTTAAAAGTTCTATTCCGCCAACGATTACTTTTATGTTGGCAGGTTTCACGTCTATTGGCCATTTTAAATCAAAAACATATTTACTACCTGTTCCAACAAAACTTTCACTTTCATTTAGCTTAGTAATTATAAAACTAGAACTTATCCTATCAAATTTTACCCTGGTTAAAAAACTTCTCACAGTTTGATGACCAATTACTGCACTTATTTTTGCATCTGTTCCGTCTGGATTACTACCATTAATATCTAAAGTAGGTGCACTTATGTAACCGCTTCCTGCGTTTACAACTTCTATTTTTACTATTGTTCCGTTAGCACCTAAATAGCTTTTAAATTTAGCACCTGTACCTCCGCCTCCAACTGCTGTGATCACAGGTGGTTCTGTATATTTAGAACCGCCATTATAAATGTTTACACTTTGTATTTCATAACTAGCATTATCTAACCAATGTCTATACGGATACGTAGTAATGTCTGATTCTGTACCTACTATCATATCCTCTAACACTTGCGAAGGATGAGGTTGTATGCCTCTGCCCTCTATAAATCTTGGTGACAAGTCAAAATCTGTAATGACAGTATTAGTAGGTTCTATCTTCTCATAACTTGACAGATATTCACGCAACTTAGTTTTAAATGGTTTTACCTCTTCTAAGTAATCCTCATAGCTAGGCAAGTTATCATTATTAAATGTAATATCTTCTCTTAGGGATCCTACATTGTGTTGTGCTTTTACAAAACTTGTTTTAAATGCCCAGTCAACATAAGGTTGTTCACTAAATGCATATCTGATGCTTGCAAAAAACAGCTGATTATATTCTTCTTCAAGTTCAACTGTAAATATATCATCTCTTATGACTTCCAATATTCTACGTTGTTCTACAGTAGGTTGTGCATCGTAAAACTGCACATCAAAACTTATACTATCAAAACCATTTAAATTAGCAGTGACATCATACAGCCCACGCTTGAATTGTATAGTGCCGTTTTGTCTACCAATAGTTCTATAGTTTACTGTGTAATCTGTTGTAATCTGTTCATCTATTTTTTGCAACAACAACCAGCCACCTGTTCCTATGGTGCTTATTTTTACAATATCACCAACTGAATCATTTAATCCGTTAAGTTGATAAGAATAATCTATCAAGTAATCTATATCAATAGTTGCGTTTATGCCAGTAGCATACCAATCTGCATACTCCCAATATAAAGTCGTATTGTATGCTTGGCTTTTAATTCTATTCCAACTGTTTGTCTCACTTAATCTTTCGTAAATTGCCCATTTACCATTGATAGTTTCGTCTGCTTTAACAAGTGCTGAGAACTTTCTAACTTCTATTGTTGTGCCATTTTCATAATTTTCACCTTGATTATTAACAACTACATTTGTAATTTGTCCGGCATTGTCAATAGTAAATGTAAAATCTGCACCTTCTCCGCTATCACCTCTAATAGTATATGTAGGAGCAACTAAGTAACCCCTTCCAGGATCGGTAATTGTTACTCTCACTATTTTTCCATCTTCTATTACAGGAGTTAAAATTGCTTGTTTGCTTTTTGCTATACCTATAAGATCTATTTCTGCATAAGTGTCTACAGCAGTATCATATAATCTAGAAATTGCACTAGGAAAATCTTCTTTATAATTTAATCCGGTTAAGTTTTTGTTTTCTACAATTAAATTTTTTATAAGCACACCATTTATACGTTCTATAGTTTGTTTCAAAGCTTCTGTACTGTTGACAAATATACTTTGCCTTGGTGTATTCAATATCCCATATTTCTTTTTTGCACCTAAAGTAGTGTCTGGAACTGGTCTATTGTTTGTATCATATCCGATTAAACTATCAAACCATTTTCTTTCAATATCTCTGTTAGGTTTACTACTGGCTAAACCATCTGTTAAAATTTGATATTGATTATGAATGTTTGTATCTTGATTATCTAATGTATAGTACTGTACACTTATAGCTACATCTTTGCCTTCAATTAATGTATCACAATTATTAATTGCAAATTGATTATTACTAAAGAAACTGACAAATTTATATCCATAAGAATATGGATCTGCAATTAATTGTGCAGTATTAAAAGCACTTTCATTCCTAAAATCATTATTAGGTATTGTTTTTTTATCTTTTACCCAATAAAAGTATTTGTCTACAAAACTTTGACTAATACTGTCATATACTTTTTTAAGAACGTAGTTTGTTGTGGATTTTGATTGTCCACTTATCCCTTGAGCTAATCCATCATTTGTGTCAGCTTGTGCGTTCCATTGTTCCGGAGTAAGCGTAGATTCTATCCATTCATATACGTCAATTGTTGCACCTGTAAAAAGTTTATTCCAATTATTTGTACTGTATGTCACGTCATTTTGATAAGGATTTAAAAATTTTGCATTAGTCAAATCCCACCAAAGTTGACCTACTTGTTCAGATCCCCATGTGTTTAATTTATCCACTACAACATCTGTGCCTGTTGTGTATGTAGCAGGGTCATAGTATGTTTTGTATCTTAATTCTTGTTCTGCAACTCCTGCAATTTTTCCTTGTAATACATCAATATAATCTAAGTATGCAAGTAATTCTTTTGTTTTTGTGTTATAAAGAATAACTTTTTTTATTTTATTAACATCCACAGGATCCTTAGGAGTTCTAATATTATCATATACTGTTCCCTGTATCCTATAATCTACAAATGCTCCCAACCTACTAGCAGTTTCTAATCTAGGCAAGCCTATATACACATGATTTTGCCTGGCTTCTACATTTCTGCCAAAGTAATCTACGTTTGCATTGTTTAATTGTATAATGTCCGCATATAATAATTTTCCGTTTATATTTTCATAAACATAAACTACACCGTCATCTACATTTGTTTTTCTAAATCTTGTAAAACTGTTATCAAATGTTGTTGGTGATCCAGTTGGAGGACTTGCCGGATCGTTTATATACGTTGATCCTTCTTTCTTTTTACTGAATACATCTATAGTAGATTCAAAAATACTGTCTGCATTTTTACTTCCAACGGCAAGAACATTGCCTGTGTATGATATAGTGGTTCCAAATTGTTCTGCTCTTTCATTTTTTGGACTATGTAAATTTTGATCTAGTATGAATTTTCCATCTTTTTGCCTATAAATGTATACAATACCTTGATCTGCATCTTTCTGATCATCATAAGGTGCACTTATTGCAATACTCATTCCGTCATCAGATATAGAAATACTGTCTGCAAATCCAATTGTTTTGCTTGGTGCTTCTATAAGTTGATCAAATTCAAAAAAGCCGTTATTGACTCTGTACACAACAACTCCGTTTGGTTTAGCACCGTCATATGTTACACTTACTATAAGCACATCGCCATTTGCATTTGTGTCTATTGTGTTGCCAAATACTCCTAATGATTCTTGATTTAGCACAGTGCTTCCATCTGTGCTGTCATTGATTACCGAAAGTGTTGTATCATTAGGCAAATATCCTATATAATCTACTAGATCGTCTGTGCTTGTCCAATCACTACTATTAAAAGAACCTGCCGCTAAGTTTGTACGAGCAACTAACAGTGAACCTCCTAAGTAAACAATATCATTTTCTTTGTAAGATTTTGTGTCGCTAAATTCACCTTTAAATTTTTTATTTTTTGCAGTATCCCAATCAAAACTTACATTATTTTCTGTACCTTTTTTATACTGATATATTCTTCCGTTGTTACCATCCTGTGATGCATATACAAACAATCTATATAGATCATTATTTTTTGCACCTTTCACTGTAGTTCCTAGATATTGATTACTTGCCCTATATTCATTTATGTAATATCCTACAGGATCATATGTCCCTGAAGGTTTACGTTCAAAAATACTAAACATACCCTCATACAAAAGGTCACTTAAATTATTTTGTGCATCAGCATCTACAGGAATAGCAAATACTTCTTCCCAGTCATTACTATCTGGACCTGGAATATTCGGTTGCCTTGGAATACCACTAACTTCTGCCTCATCATAAAACCAATATTCTGATTCTAGTAAAATACTTTGAGATGGTAAAGCAATATTACTACTATTTTGGAATACTAAAAATTTTCCTATACCAAACGGAGCATAAGAAAATCCTACCGCATCAATTTGTCCAAATACTCGATCGGGTTGATAAATTGGATTTGATCTAGAAGCATCACCTATAAATTCTATTTCAACATTATCGCCAAAATCATTACCTAGACTAAATGTGCCTGTGGTATTTTTAACAAATATCACACCATTTAATCCATCTCGTATGTAGAATACAACATCTGCTTCTGCTCCTGTGCCAAGATCTCTCACTCGTAGTACATCGCCTCCACCTAACACTACTGGTTCAAAAGCATTTCCTAAACTATCAAATTTTGTAAAATTAAATTTTATGTAACCGTCCCAAACATCATATACTGTTTGCTCTCTATTTGTAATTGCAGTAGTCAAACCAATATCATTAATATTTTTATACGTATTATCACTCCATCTTGGTAGTTGATCTACGTAAAAATTAATTTTGTCGCCAGCATTTGTATTGTCGGTCAAAGTTTTTGGCGCTTTTACTACATACAAGTCGCTTAATATAGGATCAGTTACACCTCCGGCTCCTGGAGCTCCTTGATTAGTAAGTGTTCTAATATAACTTCCTAGTGTATTTTCACTGTTTACAGTACTGTCATCGTCAACATCTAATACATTAAAATATCTTCTGTTTTGATTAGTTTGTCCGCTTGGTGTAAAATCTTCATATATTAATCCTCTACCGCTGTCTCCTAAAGAGCTTTCACTAGGTCCAGTATTATAAGATTGACCAACATCAATTACCCAATATCCTCCCCACTGTGCAGAATAATCCGAAGCATCGTTATGTAATTTTTTCTCGTATTCTCCAACAAAATCACCATTTGTTAAAAATAAACTACCTGTAGTTGGAAAAGTTCCGTTTACATCTTTCATGTAAATTGCTACTCTGGCTTGTTCGTTATATTTGTAAGCAACTGTACCAATTGCACCAGTAGTTTCCACTGTATCACCTGCTATAGGTACATTTGTTGCGGCATCAACATATAGCACTGCATCAACTTTATATAGAATTTGGTGTTCACCTGTAATAAAGTCTGTACCAACTATTGGATTGTATATACCGTTAAATGGTGCAACATCTTGTATAGAATTTTTACTTTGATATGCATTAGATCTTTGGTTCCATTTTAAACTTATTGTATCACCAACTTTTGAACCTTCATACTGGTTGAAAGGACCTCTTACTATTACATGATCTGTAGCTGTGTTGGTAAACGGATAATTTCCAGATGCAAGGACGACTGGAGCATCATCTGTTTGATCAGTGAGTCCAAGAGCTAATCTGATCTGTGTTACACTTGCAAAACTTTGAAAATCAATAGAAGCTTCTGCACCTTGTATTCCTACACTTGCTTTCCATAGACTATTTTCATATTTTACAATATCATTTTTTAAATAATCTGTTGTTGTAATAAATTGATCTTGATATCTAGTTTTCACTTTAGACGCATGTGGAGAACCTACATATATGTATTTTCCATCTTCACTTACATCTACACTTGCACCAAATCTTTCTTTATCCATGGCCGCTCCGGATAAAGGAACCAATTCTGCAATTAAAATGTAATTGTTACTTTCACTAGACCTGTTGTATACATTGACCTTACCATTATCGTAATCAGGCAAACCAACCGCAAGCACAGTATTTCGTTTATTCACTGCAATACTACTTGCAAAGTTGTGCAATGCACTGTCGTCACCATTTTGGTTTTCTACAGTTTGTTGCAGAGTGTAATCTCTAGCATTTTTTACAACAGCCCACTTATCATCAGCGGCTTTATCTATCCAAAGAATATCTCCATCTTCTAAATTACTCTGTGCAATTTTATTTGCATCATCAACATTGTTGGCTCTGACTTTTACAAAATTAGTAATGTAACCTACACAACTTTCTATATCTTCTATATCATCGCCTGTATCATTTATAAGTGTAATTTTATCTCCTGCGACGGATTTTACTTTGTAAAATCCATCTACATCTGTAACATCAAATACTCCGATTACATCATTTACTGCAATATCTCGATAAGTTTCTTTTAAATTTAAGGTAAACTCATCTGAGCCGCCTGTGACACTGGTAATAGCATTTGTTGTATTTGAATATTTGTACACACTCCATGATCGGTTATCTGTGCCTACCCATACGTAATCACCTTGGCGTAAATCGTCAAACGTTAGGTTTGCAATATTATCGTATGTGTCAGAAATTACTTTTACATCATCTAAATCTACATATCCTGCATTTCTTACATATGTGTCTTCTATATACTTTGTTGGAAATGGAGCATGTGTATAATCCTCTGTCTTTTGGTAAACTTCATATGGACGGATTTTAAATACAAGATCAGTTGTAGCACTATCTATACTATCAACAAGTTCTATAGGTTGAGGTGAAAGTCTAAATTGATTTTCATCTAAAATATAGTCAACTTCTTGAAATGAATCTACAGCACCGTATTGTCCGTCTTTGATTGCCCACTCTTCGTAAAATTGTAAGCTGTCTTTATCAGCACTTGCTAGAGCATCAAACATTTTTGTTAAAGAATTTTTTGTGCCTTTATCTTGTAGCATACCTTGATAAAATTTATATTGGCTTACATCATCATTAATAATATTTTCTAAATATTTTCTCTTTTGGTATCCAATAAGATGTTGTGCCAGCCTTTGTTGCTCAATATCAAAATTATCGCTGTCTAAATCATAAAAATCTGTGAATTGAATAGCTTTGTAATCCCAATTAGAATACAATCCACCTACAGGTTTATCTGTCAACCTATTCCATTGTTTGTCTACAAATGTTTCTGTACCGGGTATTTTTTGATCTGCCGCATAATAAAATTCTTTATACTTTACAATAGCACCAATGTCGTAATCTGCCCAGGGTTCCCATTGTACAATTTTTGCACCGTCGTAGAAGAAACCAGGAATACTTATACTGCCATTCCATTCATCTGTTCTATAACCTGCAACCTTAATACGTTCTTGCCTGTATCCAGGTTCTTGATCATATATTACATCTCCAAATACTGTTCTGTTATCTAATAACACAACATGTTCTTTTTGTACTAAAGGTAATGTAACAGCGTATATGCCGTCGGCTGTGTTTCTAGTTTGAATATAAAATTCATTTGGATTTTCTCTACCTACAGCTAGAAATTCTGAATTTAATTTTTTTCCGTCTGCCTTTACTAAACTGTATCCGTAAATAGTTTCATATACATTTGCAACCACACTATATTCACTTACAAATTTAAGATACTGTGCCGCAGGCGATAAGGTAATTAAAGTTCCGTTATCCCATCTCTGTGTTGTCCAAAACATAAATTGTTTTGCACTGTATTTCCAATCTTGAACTACTGCTTCATTGCCTTCATAATTATCAAATACAAATCCTTGTTCTTCTAGCCAAGCTCCATATCCAATCATGAAATCTACAACATCTTGAATTGTATCAAATGTAGTACCGTATCCTACTTCTTTCACCACATCTCTATTGTAAAGTTTTGCAAAACTTGCTCTCACTCCTCCTGTCATTGGTAATTCTGCTAATTTTACAGTTTTGTTTCCGTCTAGTGTACCTTCACTAGTGTGAGATTCTGTAACTCTATAGTATGCACTTTGATATTCTAAAATATATCCCTGTTCGTAATACTTGCCAGATGCCCATTTTAAAAAGTCTTCACTTATTCCTCCTATAGTGATGACAGGATCTTTTTGTTGCTTTATTATAGGATGTGTCTTAAAAGTTGCACTTGTATTGCTATATCCTTTTACTGTATATCCCCCTATTACTTTTTCAACAATAACTCCAGAATATGCAACAGTTTTTATAGGTGTGCTTGTGTTTAAAAATACTTCATAATTTTCATTTGGAATAAAAACATTGCCTTCATTTGTTGGACTTCTACTATCTAAAATTAGTTTGAATTTTGCTTTTTCTGTAAAAGCACCAATTTTAAATCCTATATTATTTTGTATATTTGAAATATTGTTTTTATAATCTTCATAACTTGTGGTCACATCTAAAAACATATAATCAGCAATGTAATTTACAAATCCACTTGTGTAAGATTGTGTTGCATCTGAAATAGATGCAGGATAAACAATTTTATCCAGTTCTATTTGTTTTCCAGTATCTTTATATACTAAAATCCCTGCCACATTTCTTATTTGTCTTTGTCGATCAAAAGCAGTGGCAAACATCTTTGAAGGGTTGTTTAAAATAAGACTACTAATTAAACTAAATGGATACTCACTTGATTTACGCCAAGCACTCTCTACAGGTGCTCCATCACCAAATTTAAAATTATCTTCTATACCTATGCTTGTAAATCCTTGTGCATACCCGCTTGCTAATGGACTTAATAGTTCTCCGCTTGGACCAGATGGTATATGATTTGTCAATCCTGGACGCTTATATTCTTCAATAAATTTAGCAACCTTGTTAGGTTCTGCTATCTTACCTTTTTCTATATCTTGCCACATCACTAGGTTATCACCAGTATATGGAGCAGGTCCATAATTAATTTCCCACCAAGTAGGTTTGACAGTAAAGCCTAACATTTCCCAAGGATGTGTATGAGGACGATCTGTGTCATATGCCATCATATAAACTTGTCGCCAATAACCTGGTAGAACTTTCCCAGATGGACTTTGCATTGATTCATAATTAAACGTAAACGAATCTGATCTTACAAAATTATTTTTTGTATATTCAGTATCTGCTATTTTTGTCCATTCTATAAAATCACTTAACATTGCCTTGTCTAAATTATCTTTAGGAGTGTTAACAGTTCTGACATCACCTTCTAAATAATCAGTTAGATCAAATACAGATGTATCATAAGACATTTTTAAATTGTTATAGATTCTATTTTCTAATTCTAGTATTAAATTA
>MDTE01137938.1_pt1 | contig 35992 bp, 35 predicted proteins | sample 811231 | NCBI WGS metagenome assembly MDTE01 (sample SAMN05326651, study PRJNA326480) | marine metagenome | isolation source: seawater | place: Indian Ocean: Red Sea | collected 2010
AAGCCGAAGTCGAGGAACCCAAAGCCGAAGTCGAGGAACCCAAAGCCGAAGTTGAAGAATCCAAAGCCGAAGTTGAAGAATCCAAATCCGAAGTTGAAGAATCCAAAGCCGAAGCAGTCGAAGTTGAGGAACCCAATGTTGAATCGGTTAAAATTGAAGATATAAAATTGAATGGCGATGAAAAAAAAATAGAGGAAGGGGTTGATAGTATAAAAAATGAACTTAATTTAGAAGAAGTTGTAATGAATGATAATATACCCTCGGTTGAAATAGCAGAAGACAATTAACTTGAATCAATTAAATAAGTTTTACCTAAAACATTAGTTGTATATAAAGGAGGTTTCATGTAACCATCGCATATATATGTATTTGAGTTATAATATACATTGTTATTTAGAAATTTTTCTCCACTTTTTTTATTTTTTTTAAAACCTAATTTTAATAGTTTAAATATAGAAGGAATGGGTTCACCATTCTTGTGCAAAAACCAAATACGTTCAGATAAACAATGAGTACAACATTTTACATTTTTAATATTAAGATCGTAATCCATATCGAAAGATTCCGGATGACATTTTTCATATTCCCATACTTCGATATTTTTAAAGGGGTCACACCCATATGAAAATTCTAAAATATGATTAGAGCAGTCTTCCGGAATATTTAGTATATTTGATAATATGTTTGTGTACTTTCTTATAAAATTATTAAATTGTTTAGCTGTATCATTGTACTTATTTAAACATATTGGACATTCCATTTTATATTTTCTATTCTTTAAAAAAATATTAGTTGAGAATCATTTTTAAAACATATTGTATTATTTATTATGATTTTATGTGAAAAGCAACCCCCATAGTTTGAAGTTCTTGAATCATAAGTTTCAAAGCATAGGGGACCCTATGTTCTGATGTATCATCTACTTTCTCTGCCTTTTCCGAGAACGATTTGTAAATATTATCTCTTTTATTTACAGCACACATAAATCCTGTATTCTTATTTGTATGAATTGTGAAATTGTCAGACAATTCCATCATCTTTTCTCTTATGAATTGTGATGCACCATGTGATAACATCGCGTCACGTTCCATTTCTCCAACTCTAAGACCACCATCTCGTGCCCTACCTTCAGATGGTTGTCTTGTTAAATTAACAATTGGTCCAGTAGATCTTGCATGAATTTTATCTTCTACCATATGTTTTAGACGTTGGTAAAACACTGGACCCATGAATACAGTACTTTTTAATTTTTTACCAGTTTCTCCAGAGTAGAGTTGCATTTCACCGTGTTTATTAAAACCTCTATTTTCTAATCTTTTACCTATTTTCTCGATAGTAATATCTGTAAAAGGAGTACCATCTCCATGCATACCAGAGTGAATACACTCCGTCCCTAATAAAGATTCTAATAATTGAGCAAATGTCATCCTACTTGGTAAAGCATGCGGATTCATTATAACATCTGGTACTAATCCATCTTCAGTATATGGCATATCATGAGACTCATATATCATTCCTACAGTTCCTTTCTGTCCATGTTCACTAGAGAATTTGTCTCCTATTCCAGGTCGTCTTTCTGACCTCACCTTTACTTTACAGAATACATAACCTTCGCCATTTCTAGATGTGAATACTTTGTCTACAACACCATCTTCATTTGGTCGAAGATAAACACTGTTATCCCTGAAGTCCTTATCCGTTACATCAATACTTTTCTTTTTACCAGATATAGGTACAATTTTTCCAACAATAGCATCACCGCCATTAACTTTAGCATTAATTATTGGAAAACCATTATCATTTAAAGTATCATAACTACATGGTCTCAATTTTAATGTATTATTGGGGTCTGGTTTAGCAAACTGTTCTTCTTCTCCTGTTGATTGATTCTTTTTCTCTTCAACATGATACGTGCGAAAGAAACTAGACCTAAATAAGCCACGGTCAATAGCACTTCTATTAAACATTAATGAATCTTCTTGATTATAACCCTGTGCAGAGCATACAGCGATTATAATAACTGAACCATTCGGTATTTTTCCCATATTCATGTGTTTTGAATTGTGAGTCATTACAAGTTGTCTTGTTGGATACCATAGAATATTTGACAATGTATCCATTCTATGATTAAATTTTGTTGAATATATACCCATCGCTTGTTTTCCCATAGCAGATTGATATGTATTTCTAGGCGATTGATTATGGTCTGAAAATGGAATATTAGATGCCAATACTCCCAGAATAAGACTAGGATCAATTTCACAATGAGTAAATCTCACAATTTGGTCACCTCTTAATTTTGTTAAATTATTTGCATGATCACAAATCATAATTGTATTAGATTCTTGAACATCAATATATTCAATAGCAGGTAATATACCTTTTGATTCATCACCATGTACCAAAGTTTCCCAACATTTATAATTGTTTTTAATCAAATTTACATGTTTTTCACAAAATACAAGTTTGTTATCGTCCCCAATTATAAATAAAGGTCTTATTAAACGACCACCACACGTATAAATGTTTAATTCTTTTCCGGAATAATTAGGAACAATTGCTGTATGTGGGTGAATGATTCCATTCCTACGATATTTTTTCATCAAATTCATAAGAGGTAACATGTCATCACACCAACCAAGGATAGAACCATTTATGTATATTATAGTTTTGTTATAGTCAAAACTCGTAGACATTAGATTTGATTCTAAAACAATTTTCCTAATATTTTCTTCGGGTTTTGCAGTCGTTATCGTAGATGATAATGCCAAATTTTTAACCAAACCAACAGATGGTCCTTCTGGAGTTTCTGCAGGACATATATATCCAAATGTACTAGGATGTAATTTTCTAGGTTTTACCATTTTACTTGTCTTATCAATTGGAGTATTCACTCTTCTTTGATGTGACAATGTTCCTAAATAAGAAAGCCTTTGTAATACTTGAGCAACACCTACTTTAGCAGTTGTGTTTTTAATACCCCAATTTCCAGTGGCAAGTGAATATTTTACATTGGATTCTATGATGTTAGATTTCAAAATTTTGTAAATATTATTGGAATTTACAATATTGTGAAAATCTCCTGTGAGTTTCCATACACCATTATTAATTTCTTTTGTAAGAATAGTAGATGTATCTTTAGTTAACTTTGTAAATGATTGTCTGAATAAATTACCTAACATAATTCCAGGAGTATCTACACGTTTATTCTCAAAACTATCTCTATCATCTTCAGATATCCTTCCGGTAGAATACAAAATCAATTTCAAAATCATTTTACCTAAATAAATTGCTTTCATTTGTAGATTGTCCCCTAAATGTGGCAGGAAATCTGTAACGAACAATTTCTGCGTGTTAGAGATTTTTTTCTCTGGTGTAATTCCAGGACCTCTAAGATGAGGTGGAAAACTTACTATCTTGGATATATATTCCAATGCAGTTTCTTTATTTGTAATTGTTTCTCCTTCTTCAAAACTACCGCGTAGGAGAGGCAATAGGTCATTTTTAATAGTAGAATCTTTGGTTCCGAGAATATATTCTGATATCTCCTTGTCACTGATTATCCCAATTGCTCTAAATAATGTTGTAATTGGAATCTCTTTTCTACAACCTTGAAATATAACATAAAGTGGACAACTACATTTTGTTGTTTTCGACGCAATTTTTACGGTTGTTGTTTTAGCAGGCATAAACCCTTTTTGCGGTACTGATTTCACCTCTACGACATGTGAGAAACGTGTTGTCCCAATAGATTTGAAACAAAATGTTTTATTCTCTGATTGTCTTTCTTGTGATATAATTACTTTCTCAGAACCAGTAACTATAAAATATCCTCCACTATCATATATACATTCCGTTTTTGAAGGTCTGTTTCTAGTAGAACAATAACGAGATTTAACCATTATTGGTATTTTTCCAATAAGAATTTTGTTCCAATGCTGACTTTTTTGTTCCTTTTGGTCAAGATTTTCACCTTTCCACACTATAGTTTCGATATCAATATCTATGTGTAGATTAGATGAATACGTCAAATTGCGAAGACGAGCGATCTCTGGAGTCATTGGCATAGTCGAACCATTGTTCTCATGTATCATAGGAGGTTGTAGTGCAATGTCTCCAAATTTAATATGTATTTCATTCTCATATTTGCCTTTTTCTTCATTATAATTACCATACACAATAGTCGGATTATATTGATGTGCAATACTCGAAATAAGAGTATCAACAAAGTAATCAAAAGATTCTACATGATGTCTAACAAGAATATCATTTGTACTTCTAAAATATTGATCAATAACATCCCTTAACTGAGCATAATGAATCATTCCAAGTTTTATTATACTTATATGTTTATATATGTTAATCATTTTTTATTTACGAAATAAATTTTGCATAGTTTAGATAAAACTATGAATAAAATCCAGTATTTTGAAATATAAATTTTTAAAGGGGTACTTCGGGAATCGAACCCGAGACCTCCTGTACCCAAAACAGGAATCATACCACTAGACCAAGTACCCAAATATTCGCCAAATAAAAACTTTTTAACACACAATAGAGCATTTAGGTGGGGGGCAAACTTTTGGTTTTACACATTTTTGTTTACATTTAGGTGTTGGACATGTTATTTTACATATCGGTTTTTGAGGGATACACTTCTTTTCACATTTAGGTGCAGTACATTTTGTTTTGCAATCTAAACATCCATTTGTTTTTTTACAAAAATTTTTACATTCTGGAGGTTTACATTCTGTTGTACATAATGGAGGGGGTTGTCGCCCACATTCAATTCTACATTTTGGTTTTTCACATATTGGTGTGCAATTTTGAGGACATGGTGCTGCTTTACAAACCCATTTGCATGTTGGTTTAGGACAGATACTTGGTGGGCAACTCATTTAATTATTAACTATATAATCTATATAAATTGTATAATGATTGAATTGAATTCAGAATGGTCTTTGTGGTACCATCCGATAAAATCAAATGATTGGAGCAAAGATAGTTACATGTTTGTATATAGAGTTAAAACAGCTGAAGAATTTTGGGGTTTAATTGATTGCATTACATATGATCACTTGAAAAATGGTATGTATTTTATTATGCGGGATGATATATTTCCTGATTGGACAGATGAAAGAAATTTGAATGGTGGTTATTGGTCAATGAAAGTGAATGATAAATCTATGATGGATGTATGGACAACATGGTTAGGATATATGATATCCGAGAATATTTGTGATACATGTAACAATGAATATTCTATTCAAGGTATTTCATTTAGTCCAAAAATTAATCATTCGATAATTAAATTATGGAATAGTAATTCAAATTATAATCATATATCGTTATTTAACAAGGATTTAAGTATAACAGGCTGTAAATATTTTGCATTTAATACAAAATGAAATCTTAAGGTTGAGGAACAAATTTTCCCCAAAAATTTTTAGGTGTATTTATATTCATTCCAGGATACCCTCCGGAACGAAGTATCTTTTCTTGACTTCTAGGAACAGTCAGAGAACTTCTATCATAAAATTCAGGACCACTTCTTCCTCTTGGATTACCAGGATATGTAAGTGTACGAAAAGGAGCAATCTCACCTAAAAATATAGTTTCAACAACTTCAGTGTTTTGTTGAATTACTTTGACATTTACATGTGGTTCTATAAGTTTGGTGCCAAGATTGGAATAATAAGAATTAGGAAATAGAAGATCGATAGTAAATTCTGATGTTGATGGTTTAAATGAGCCTGAATTTGGAGTATTTTCATAGGCTATTATGCTATCTGAAAAAGGTAATGCCGAACCCGAAAAGGAAGCATTATAATCTGGTGGATTAGGGGCCCAGAATTCGATTACAGTGTCATTCGTGAAATTATTTAAAACACATTTAACACTAATACGTTTCCGTTCATCGCGAGTAAAACTTACCGAGAATGTTTTGAATATTTGTTTCATTAATTAATTTAAGATAAGATTTCGTGATATATTATATTAAAGAACTGAAATGGAAGAAGTCAATTCTTTTGAAAAAATGGATATAAATCCACAAATATTAAGAGGAATATATGCTTATGGTTTTGAGACACCAAGTGCAATTCAAAAAAAAGCTATAATCCCATTCTCTACAGGACAAGACATTATAGCACAGGCTCAATCTGGAACAGGTAAAACTGCAACATTTTCAATATCAGTATTAAAAACTATGTGTGAAGATATTAAAAGTGTTCAATCTGTGATTTTATCACCAACACGTGAACTTGCACAACAAACGTTTACTATCATTCAAAATTTAGGAAAATATACTGAATTTAAATTTGCATTATTTGTTGGGGGACAATATAGAAAAGATAATATAGATATCATAAGAAGAGAATCACCACAATGTATTGTCGGTACACCTGGAAGAATAAATGATCTTGTAAGGGATGGTTATATTAATCTTTTTGATATCAAATGTTTAATTTTAGATGAAGCGGATGAATTATTGTCTAATACTTTTGAAGAACAAATAAGAAATTTGATCAGTTTTATAGGTGAAAACACACAAATCGCATTATACAGTGCAACAATGCCTAACGAAAAATTGCAGACTGCTTATAAATTTATGAGAGATCCTACTCATATATTAGTTAAAAATGAAGAACTAACTTTGGAGGGTATTCGTCAATATTACATTAGCATTGAACGGGAAGAATGGAAATATGAAACATTAACAGATTTATATAATTCGATAGTAATTTATCAATTAATGATATATTGTAATAGCAAACGGAGAGTAGATTCACTTTCTACACAGTTGATAAGAGATGGGTTTACATGTTCATGCATTCACGGTGAAATGTCTTCGAATGAACGATCTCAAACAATGCATAAGTTCAGAACAGGTGAGCATCGAATTCTTATAACTACTGATTTATTAGCAAGAGGTATTGATGTTCAACAAGTATCTTTAGTTGTTAATTATGATGTTCCATTCGATATGGAAAATTACATACATAGAATTGGAAGAAGTGGGAGATTTGGAAGAAAAGGAGTTGCATTAAATTTCGCAACCATAAGAGAATTTGAACAATTAAAAAAAATAGAAGCCTTTTATCAAACCGAGATTAAGGAACTACCTGAAGATATAGAAAGTATATTCTTAAATATTGATAAAGATTAATTAGAACATACTACTCCTATAGACTTATTGTTTTCATTATATAATTCATTCTCCTTCAGAACATATGTTGTCTTCTTGGTTTTAATATAAATATTATCAGTTTGAGTGTATTTTTCATAAGTTTTTGGGTGTTTAGAATTTGTCATATTATCTAAAGTCTGATTAAGTGATTTATTTGTTGCACTTAATTCTTCATTTTTTTTCTTTAGTCGTTCGGCTTCGTTCATCCATTTACTTGCGAAAGATACTTTTAGGAAATCATTCATTTCATTCCTCAATTTTTCTATGAGTTCACTTTGTGTAGATATTAAATTATTTTTAGTTTCTATTGCATTTTTAAGATCAACTTCTTTTGATTCTGTCAGATTGATGTACTCATTTGTCTTAACAAGTGCAGAATTCAATAGTTGTTGGATTTCCATTGTTATGTTTTAAATGTATAATTTATATTCATTTTTATTCTGGAGATGTTTTTTGTTCATCTATAAGAAGGCCATCTTGATATGTTCTACATACAACTTGTGTATTTAGCTCCTCATCATCTTGAATCTTCTTCTTTTCTAAATTATGTATAAAATGAGCAAATAACATGCCAATGAATCCACCAACACATAATCCTGCCAACGTACTTCCTATTTCATCTGGTACATCATTTAATGAATCTGAACGTAGTGACCAAGCAAGAAGAATTGCCAATATTAATGTTGTGACAAAGACAGCAAGTAGATTACCTATTTTTTGAGAATTCATTGACATCATAAGAAAATACCCTGAGAAATATCCCAATGCCATTCCATAAAAAGATATATAATGTCCTAACATAGCTGCAGGTTCGGCACCTTTATGTGTATATTGTGGATCATGTAAGACTATTCCTAAAATAAATGTTATAAAAGCACCTGAAAAATATAATGCAGAATTCTTAGTGAGTGTCATTATAACAAGAACAGCAGGAATTACAATAAGTGCAATTGGCAAACCCTTTGAAAAACATGATAAACTATCTGATAAATTTTTAATTATAATAGCTGCATTTCCAGATGACATTATTTACTTATATAAGGTATTTAATTTTTTAGATACGTACTGTAACTAAGATTTATATAACTCTTAAAAAAAAGTATTACAAATGAGCAATTGTTTTCAATGAAGACAATCCTAAATGAATCTGATTTGACTTTTTGTACAGTTGTTTATCAAGCCTGTCTGAAAAAAACAAACAAATTTTTACCAAAAGAAATTCGTATTAAATGTTTGTCTTATTTGCCTAGTCATCGATTCATGATACCTAAATATATACCTTTTAACTGGGATATGGATTTAAAATATATTACAAAAGGTAGTAAGAAATACAAAAGACATAGAAAAAATTGTAGTAAGACAAAACAAGTAAATACAAAAATTAAAGTAAAAAATTGTTACAGATTCATGTAATTATCATTGTATTAAATGATCTTCTGTTCTGTATAAATCTGGATTTTTTATATAACAACAATCGTTCATACTATTGCATTTTGTTTGACAGATCATAGCATCTGTTTTTCCTTTTACACGTGCCATTTTTTTGTTTGTTGAATTAGACATTTTATATTTAGAATAGCAACCTTTTGGAAATGGACAAGAACGTGATGTATTCAAACATTTAGCTCTTTCTTTTGGATTCATATTTTTTGGACACATATTCTCCTCGTATCTAATCTCACATAGTTTCAAATTTTTTTGGTTTTCACCAGATGTTTTACCACATATAAACGATTCACTTTTGCTTTGTGTTATAATCCAAAAAAATATAATACACATCAAAAATATAATAAAAATTTGATTGTATGTTCTCATTAGTATTTAAGATTTATTTGAAGTTTATTAAAAACAGAGAGACAAAATGGACACGTTGGATAAATTACATGCCTCACAAATAAAAATAATTAATGAAAACAAGGAAAAATTACCAAAATATGTTTCAGAATTAAATAAACTAACTGCTACGAATGAAAAATTAAATTTAGATGAATATGATAAATTGAAAAATTTAAAATCAAATATAGAAAAAATAAAGAATGATAAAGTTGACTATTACATGAAAACAGGTGAGATATTATTTCAATATTATGATAACTTAGAAAGTGGTGGTACTGCCACAAAATCATCTCAAATAAAATCTTTACCTGGAAAACAAAGTATAGTATCTTATTTTTCAAACAATAATGAGGAAGAAAAAAGCAAAGACACTGAAGTAGAAGAAAATACTGCAAAAAATACTTTTGGAAAATCAAAAAGCAGGGAAGAATTACGCAATTGTTATTTACAAACTATGGAGATACAATGTGGTAAAAAAATGGTATTAAATAACAAATATAATACATCAAATAACCAGAATATATGTAAAAATTGCAAAAGTGAAATGACGTGTTCAGTTTCAGAAGGTGTTTTGGAATGTCATAATTGCGGATGTATAGAACAATATATGATAGATACAGATAAACCATCATATAGAGATCCACCTAAAGAATCAAGTTCCTATTCATATAGAAGATCAAACCATTTTAATGAATGGATTGCACAATTTCAAGCCAAAGAGACAACACAAATACCTAAACAAGTGTTACTTCAAATAATACAAGAGATAAAAAAGGAACGTATACAAAACTTATCTAATCTTACACAACCAAAAGTACGGTCATTGTTAAAGAAATTGAAGCTTAATAAATATTACGAACATATACCTCATATAATTAATCAATTAAATGGAAAACCACCCCCTACGATATCTAGACAAACGGAAGAGACGTTTCGTTTAATGTTTCAAGAGATTCAAGGACCATTTTTAGAATACTGTCCAAAAAATAGAAAGAATTTCTTAAGTTATTCATATGTTCTCCATAAATTTGTTGAACTATTAGGCTTAGATGATTTGAAACCTTTGTTCCCTCTTTTAAAATCAAGAGAAAAATTACATCAACAAGATCAAATATGGAAAAAAATATGCGAACATGTTGGATGGGATTATCATAAATCTATGTAATTTAGTAGTTTATAAAAGAATGTGTAACAAATTTCATATTTTTATCAAAATTCATTTCTAATATTGTTTTATCAGGTATACTGTAACTTTCAAATTCTTCGTCAGATAGGTTTAAATAATGTTTCATTAATACACGTAAACAATGTTTATGTGTCACCACGAAAGGTACTTTATTCTCGTTAAATGAATAAAGAATGTCGTTCTCAAAATAAGGTAAAGACCTTTGCAAAACGTTTTCTTTAGATTCTCCATTTTTTATTTTGTCAAAATAACAATTTTTATAGATGGGATACTCCGTATTAGTTCTATAGTTTGATGGAATAACAGGTGGTCTCATATAAAAATTATGTCTTAAAATATTTGTAAATTTATCACCATATTCATTTCTTAAATAATCTCTTGGAACACCTTCTAACGTTCCATAGTGTTTTTCATTTAGTCTCCATGATGTATGTATTGGTGCTTTTATGTTTAAAGTATCCTTTATAATGGTTGCAGTATCAAGTGCTCTATCGAGAACTGATGAATAAAATACGTCGGGTTTTATATTCATTTCGCCAAGTTTGGTTCCTATTATCTTTCCTTCTAATTTACCATATTTTGTTAAAGGGATATTTGTCCAACCTGTAAATTTACTTCCATGATTCCATATGGATTCCCCATGACGAATAAGAAATACTTTGAACATATAGTATTATTAATAAGATAATAATAATCTTAATTCTTAAAAAAAAAAGGAATGTATTATAAATGGATATAATATCTAATCTTATTAGTATTGTTTTAATAATTGTAATATTCTGTATATTATGTTATGTATATCTCAAAATGTATTTGAATAAAGTAAAACCAAATGATTTATACAATCAACAGCAAAACCCTGCATCATGTCATGATGATCTTGATGATGATGATATGATTGTAGGTAGCAAATATTGTGATGATATTGACCCAGATTCATTCATAAGATACAATGATCTTAAGTATTATCCAATTTTTGATAACGATGAAAAAGTTGTATATATTCAGATAAGCAATCAAAAAATACCTATCCGTAAATACAATGGCGAATACTTTGTATATATCGATAATGTTGTTTATAATTTTAAAAAACCAAAGAGAGCTTTTAATCAAATAGATACTATTGATAGATTAACAGATAATACATCTCTTGATAGTGCTTTAAAAAGGGAAAAAAAAGTAAAAGAAAACGAGAATACTAAAAAAAGAATTGCAAAAATAGAAAAGGAAATAGAGAAGAGGATTATGAAGAAGATGAAGAAAATAAATAAAAAATCTCGCAAGTCAAAGAAAATTAATAAATCTAAAAGAAAGAGTAGAAAATCTAAAAGAAAAAGTAAAAAATCTAAAAGAAAGACTAAAGATTCTAATAAAAAGGAATATAATACTGGTGATGGAGAACAAAAAACTGACTCAACTAAGCAAAAAAGCAATGACAAAATTAATAAGATGTTAAAAAAAATTAATAAAAAATTGGAAAAGTTAATTGAGAAAAATAAAGAACTTACGAAGATGAGGAAAAAACAACTTGAAGATAAGAAAAAACGTAAAAAGGATAAAAAAACAAAGAAGAACAAGCGTAATAGAAAAGATAGAAAGAGTAAAAAAGATAGAAAGAGTAAAAAAGATAGAAAAAGGAGCAAAAAGGATAGGAAAAAGACTAGAAGAAACAGGAATTAATAAATGATTTAAACCTTATCATATTCTGTATAAATTAAAGCAAAAGTATGTAAAGAGAATAAAAAATAAGAATAACATATTTATAATAACGATTGTGTTTATACTATAATGTGTAATATATAGTGTAAAAAACATAGCTACTACAGTTAAAAAGGTTCCAATTGCAGCATGTTTTGTAAATGGGACTATGGTTTTTTTACCACCTTCATTAACCATAACGTATAGTAAAAAGAAAAAGAAAAGAGGTGCACCCCATAAAAAGGCTGTTATTTTTAAATAATTTTGGTTTTGGTTGTATTGACTTGCTGAAAATTGTATTACAGCTAAAATAATAGCAAAAATAATTAAATTTTTAAAATAGTCGATTAACATATTAATTGTTATATTATAAATAATTGTATAAAAAAATATTAGTATTTTTTATTATGCTTTATAAGTTTTTAAGTATGTTATTTGTCTGTGTTTCGTTTACTCCTACGAGACGACAAATATTATCATCTTTACCTTTATTCACAGATATTTCAAAAGAAAAATATAAGATCACTGAGAATGAGAATATTAACAAAACATTATATTTCTATAATGATGTTACAGAAGAAACCTGTTTAAGTTTATCAAATGATTTAAAGGAATTATCAACTGATTCGAATCCTATTCATTTACATATTCAATCTTTAGGTGGCGAATTAATGCCTACGTTTAATGTTGTTGATATTATTGAAAGATCACCAACTCCTATATATACGTATATAGATGGCTATGCGGCTTCTGCTGCAACACTTATTAGTATTGCCGGACATAAACGATTTATGGGAAAACATTCTTTGATGTTATTACATGAACTTTCTGGAGGGAATGAGGGGACATATAAAGATTTAAAAGAGGGTATTATGAACATGAATACGTTTATGGATTTTGCAAAAGAGATATATTTAGATAATTCTAATATTAATTCATCAGAGTTGAGTTCTATTTTAAGTTACAATAACTTATGGTTGAATTCTTCAATGTGTTTAAAGTATGGGTTTGTAGATCAGATATTATGAAGATAACCATATAAAGGCATTCAATGATATATAACTCATAAAGGAATGGCGGCTTTAGCAGAAAGAAAAGAACATATATCGATTGTTGTAACAGGACATGTCGATGCAGGGAAATCGACGACAACTGGTCATCTAATTTTTAAATTAGGTGGTATTTCACAACGTGATCTTGCGAAACTGCAAGAAAAGGCTGATAATTTGGGGAAGAGTTCATTTGCATTTGCTTTTTATATGGACAACCAAAAGGAGGAACAAGAACGTGGTGTAACTATTAATTGTGCTACAAAGGAGTTTTATACTGATAGTTATCATTACACAATTGTTGACGCACCTGGTCATAGAGATTATGTTAAAAACATGATATCTGGTGCAGGACAAGCAGATGCTGCTCTTGTTTTGGTTCCAGCTGAAAAGGGTGGATTCGAAGCAGCAATTGCGAAGGGAAATCGTGCGACTGGAGAAGTTGAAGGTCAAACACGTCAACACGTAAGATTGCTTGCTCTTTTGGGTGTAGAGCAAATTATTGTAGGTATCAACAAGATGGATACATGCGATTGGTCGGAAACGCGTTATAATGAAATTAAAGACGAATTTTTTAAGATGTTAAAGGATAGTGGTTTGAAACCTATGAAGATACCTTTTATTCCCTATTCTGGATTCCACGGGGAAAATCTTATTGAAAAAACAGATAAAATGCCATGGTATAAAGGATGGTCGGCGAATTTGAGTAAAGACAATAAGGTTACGGGTTTTACTATTCTCGATGCCTTAGAGAAATTAATTAAACCACCTAAGAGAAATACAGATGGTGCGGTTCGTATTCCAATTAGTGGTATATGCAATATCCCTGGTGTAGGTCCAGTTATTACTGGAAGAGTTGAACAAGGTGTGATAAAACCAGATGATCAAATCGAGATTGTTCCCAGAAATTTATCTGGTCTAAAAATGTTTAAAATTCAAATGCATCACAAGGATTATCCAAAAGCTATACCAGGTGATAATGTGGGTATGCAGATTAAAGGTTTTGATAAAATGAATATGCCAAAGGCAGGTGATGTTATATACAAACCAAGTGAAGGAAAGCTGAAACCAGTTAAGAGTTTTACAGCGATGATAAATGTTCAAGATCATCCCGGTCAATTAAAGCCTGGTTTTTGCCCAATTGTACATGTTAGAACAGCCAAAGTGTCATGTAAGATGACAACTATCAAATGGAAATCTGGTAAAAAAACAGGGGGTGAAAAAGTAGAATCACCTCCATTCATTGAAAGAGGTGAAAATGCGGAAGTTGTTTTTGAACCGACAAAGCCATTTTTTGTCGAAGCCTTTGAAAAAACTCCAGGACTTGGAAGAATTGCAGTTATGGATTCTAATTCATTGGTTATGTTGGGTAAAGTAATTGCAACAGAAGAATCAACTAATTAATCTTCATTATAAATATTATACCACATAGCACCTGAAAAACATAATGGTGTCGTAAAATAAAACACACTATATGGTTTGTTATATTGAATCCCATCAAAATAGAATGATATTTCATTATTTATTGGCTTGAGTGTCTTGCAATGAGTTAATGAAGAATCATAGTATATTTTATCATAAATTCCATTGTTATAAAATATATTGTCAGTATATTTGTGTAAGTCTCTGTGATTAACAAATATATGTTTATCGTTGTTTTCGATATCTATATATCCGAACAATTGAAACTCTTTAGATAATGCAGTTATATCTATACGATTTTTATTTTTTATATAATGTGTTGAGAATGATCGAGGTTTAAATATGTTTACTGGATCCATAGATAACGAATTAGAACTATAATCTAAAATTATGGTTCCTTTTTTCCCATCACTTTTTCTTTTTACATATGTGTTTATTTCACATCTAGTTACAGTATTTAATGTATTTAATATTGGACTTGTTACGTTATAAATATTAATACTCAAGAAAAAGTTTTTACTCTTACCCTTTTCCAAAGATATTTGCTCTAATTCAATATCATCATCTATATAACTTTCTATTTTTGAACGAGCATCTTCATTTAAAACATAATTAATGTATAGACTATTTGTATCTACTTTAAAATTTGCATGGAAAGGGTTTTTTGTTATCGGATTATAAGTTAAGGAAGGGAAACCTGTAAGAAGCATTTGGTATACTAATTTCTGTAAAAACATATTAAAATATAATATTTGTTTGTTATTTATACTACAATTTTAAGTTATAAATAAATATTATTATAATTAATAATATGTCTAGCTTGTCAACTATACAAGAAAAAACTCCATTATCGAGAGCTTTTTTCTCTAATGTAAATGTTGATACTATACAAAAACAGATTAGATATGAAGTTTGGCAAAAATCAAATGAAAAATATGTAATAGGAGAACAAGACCCTACTCAATTACAAATTATAATGAGATCTTTTTATCTTCAAGAAGGGAAAAATCTACTTGATGATTTATTGGGACAAATCCGAGAATTGAATAAATCAGTAATAGATTTTTGTGTGGAGCAAATTACAGTTCAATTAGCTCAAAGAGAGAGTTATTTACGAGATGTTGAACAAGGTGCTCAGCCTATGGACAGATCAATTAATGTATCAAGTCGGGGAGAAAAGGTATTGAAAAATAAAATAGGATTTCAGGATGATGATTTACCAATAGGTTCTTATTTGTAAATTTAATTTTTTTTAACGCTATTAATAAGATCGCCTAATGAAGACCCTCCTCCAAATTTTTCACCGTCTTTACCATTAAATTTTTGAATAATATTCATACCATTTTCTACTATTGGTGTTAATCCCTCAAGAGTTTTCATAAGTTGTGTTTGTGTTTTCATAAGTTCCTTTGTTTCATTTGTCATACTTGTTAATTGTTCAGGTGTTAATTTGGCATATGCATCTCTAATTGTTTCACCTAAATCAAGTGAAACATCAGACGGAGTTGGTTCTTCAGACGGAGTTGGTTCTTTTGACACTTCCTTTTTTGATACCGTGTCTTCTTTTACTTTTACTTCTACTTTTTCATCTTTTTCATCTTTTTTATCTTCTTCATTTTCGTCTTCGGAACTTTCAAAACTTTCCATAATTTCCATGTTTAATAAATCATATGAAATATACGATATCAACATTGCTGCCAAAAATGCAGTTGCTGTAAGAACATTAAATACTTTTGAGATGATAAGGATAGATATAAATGTAAGCACAGGTTGCCAATTAGTCATATATGTATGAACGATTACATATATCAATGCTAACGCAATCACGATTTTTTTCATAATTTCTACTGGACTCGACATTCTTTATTGTTATTAATAAAATAATTTTTAGTAAATTTGGTTTATTTTAATACAACGAGACTTGAGAATGACATTAATATACCAAATAAAACAGATTTTACTAAGTTGCCAAATTGTGTTAATTGACCATCTTGAATTGTATTCGGTATTTTTTCAAGAAGCACAATTAACTTATCTGAAAATTGCAATGCTAAAAAAAATAACACACTTGCAATAATACCAAGTTTTATGTAATAATACATGTCGTCTAAATCAATATTGTTCATTAATTTAGTAAAAAAATTCTCCTTTTCTTCAGTTAAAACTGGAGGTGGTAAATATTCTTTACTTGGTATTATTGGTTGAGTTTGAATAGATTGAATAGGTATTTCAGATAAATCTTCATCTATTGTATCTACAGTCTGAGTTTTATCTTCTAATTCACTTAAAATTTTATTAACTAAATCTTCTTCTTTTGTTGAAGTATTTGGTAAATGATCTAAAGGAGTTGTTTGATGGGATTCTTGTGTTGTTTCCATTTTATTTATGAAGAGACATATAAATGTTTGCTTTTTATAAACGCAGTTCTAGATATTTAGTTGTTTGTTTAAATTTTCTAAATTAACTAATAAATCTGTATAATCCATCTTTCCTTTCATACCATATAGTCTAAAATTGAATACTCGATTATCTGAATCACTATTATAAGTGTTTAAGTGTTCTGTTATTTTATTGGATATATTCTTGTGTTTTTTCCTATAATGTTCTTCTATTTGTTTTGAAAAATCCTTTGTGAAGTTATATCTATTACGACTTTTTACTGTGTTGTATATTGATACAAAATTCATGTAAGATATGATTTTATTATACTCTTTTTGTGCATTTATACTTCCTTCATTATCATATCCCGGTTCGTGAACAAGTGGATTATCATCAAAAATGACTTGTATACTTGTAGCTATTGATTTTAGTGTTTGACATGCACTCCATTTAGGACCAGACCACGTATTTAATAAAGATAAACATACTTTTCCACAGCAATAAAAATTTGGGTGCATTCTCATACCACGTGGAGAAGCACAACAAAAGGTTGCTTTTGGAGGCACATATGGGTGTTTTGTTTTATCAAATTCAAGAGTAAAAAAGTATAATCCATCCTCATATGGTGTATCCTTTGGTCCTATTATCATAAGTTTCACATTAAACATATCATCTTCATCAACATGGTAAAATATTCCATCATTTTCTAAATTCGAGTTTGACATTATCGCAATGTCCTTTAACATCCTTTTTTTTGATGCCATTGTATTTGCGAATTAAGTATATATTCTTTCTCATCTATTTACTCCATTTAATTCTATTAAATGGGAGCACGGAATATTTGCCACGTGTGTCTTTGAAATATTTTTCTAATTTTTTTTGGTTTCGAGATTTGTTTGATATATAATCTACTACCTCAGGATATTCATTTGGTCTTGAGGGTTTTTTACCATAACAATTTGCACCAAATTTTAGTTTTGTATTTCTAAAAACTCCACCGTTAATACCAGGTGAACCGCAATCATCTCTCTTATTTTTTGGAGCTTTTTGTAGTTTATCCCATGTTTTCTTTTGTGTAGGGTACAGTGCCATTTTGTCTTTACTCCATCCATAGCTACACCATTCTGCTCCAGATTTATACGCATCAATTAATTGGTCATATGATGCTAATTCAGAATCCATAGATTTACATAAAGCTTCTGCCTCGTCAAAAGTGAATATATTATCACCTATATGAAAAACTTCATCTTTTTGTATAGGTATTTGTGGCATATAATTAGATTCTTCTTCCTTTTGTTTTTCATCAAGTTCCTTTTGAACCTTTTCATTTTCTTCTTCTTCTAATTTTTTTTGATTATTTGTATACAAAATATACGCATAATACGATACAGATAATAAAATTATTGAAACTACTACCAAATTTAAAGTAATCGTAAGAGCATTCATTATTATTCACGAATAAAAAAATGAATGCATTTAAATGTAATATACCATAATCTTGTGAATGGCGTATGAGAATGATTTTGACTATACAGGAGACGTATCGAAAATCAATGGAATTCAGTTTGGTATAATGAGTCCAAAGGAAATTCGACAACAATCTGTTGTAGAAATCACAACTCATGAGACATTTAATGGCAACGAGCCTATAGTTGGTGGTTTATTTGATTCTAGAATGGGTGTTTTAGAATACGGACAAAAATGCACAACGGACATGCTTTCTAATAAATTAACACCTGGGTATTTTGGACATATTGAATTATCTATGCCTGTCTTTTATGTTCAATATTTTGGGATGGTTCAAAAAATAATGAAATGTGTCTGTTTTAAATGTGGTTCTCCATTACTAGAACTGTCAGAAGAAGAAAAAAAACATTTAATTAGCAAACCAAGAAAAAATAGATGGGCGATTGTTTCTGAAAAATGTAAGAAACATAAGACCTGTTTCGCTTGTTCAGCAGTACAACCAGATAAATATGTGAAGACTGATTTATGCAAATTTCATGGTGAATGGGCAGGAACTAAAGATGAAGAAGCCAAAAAGATTCATTTAACACCCGAATATGTACTCCGTTTATTTCAACGTTTAACCGATGAACAATGTGAAATTTTGGGTTTTAATCCGAAATATTGTCATCCAAGTTGGATGATTTGTCAAGTATTTCCGGTATGTCCACCAGCGTGTAGACCATCCGTTAAACAAGAAAATGGACAAAGAATGGAAGACGATCTTACTATAAAATACTGTGATTTGATTAAATACAATAAATATTTGGCAGACAAACTGAAAAATAATGTTACAGGTAAAATTTTAGAAGACTGGAGAAGTGTAGTACAATATCATTGTGCCACATTAATAGATAATGAGATTTCTGGTGTTTTACCTGCCGCACAACGTTCTGGAAGACCTTTGAAAGCATTACGGCAGCGTTTGAAGGCAAAGGAAGGTAGAATTAGAGGTAATTTGATGGGAAAAAGAGTAGATTTCTCTTCCCGTACAGTAATTACCCCTGATCCTGTTATTGATTTAGATGAACTCGGAGTACCTAAAAGAATTGCGATGCAACTTACTTATCCTGAAAAAGTAACAGTTAAAAATATTAAAGAACTAAGAGATGCTGTAAGACGTGGACCAAAAGAACATCCTGGTGCTAGATCTGTATACCGACACAATGCTTCAAGAACAATATCTCTAAACCATATCGATAGAAATCATTTGGCATCTCTTATCGAACCAGGTGATATTGTTATACGTCATATTAATGACGGTGACAGGGTCTTGTTCAATAGGCAACCATCTTTACATAAAATGTCTATGATGTCTCATAGAATTAGAGTACTTGATGGTCTTACATTTAGATTGAACATTGCCGCAACAACTCCTTATAATGCAGATTTCGATGGTGATGAAATGAATATGCATATGCCGCAAAGTATTGCTAGTTCTAATGAATTAGAATGTCTTGCGTCTTTGCATAGACAAGTGATAAGTCCTGCACAAAATGCTCCTATTATATCTTTTGTACAGGATGCAGTTGTTGGTAGTCATTTATTAACAATGAATGAAAAAGCATTTACACATGCTGAAATGATGAAATTATTGGCATGGAATAAAACATATGCCGGTGATTTTGTTAAAAATAATCCAGATGTTAACAAAATATTTTCGGGTATAGAAGTATTGTCATATGCTATCCCAGAAAATATTAGTATTAAAATGTACAACAAGATAGACGAAAAAGTTGTCATTCAAAATGGAAAAATCTTATCGGGTACATTTGATAAGAAAGTCTTTGGTAAATTAATTCATATTATATTTCGTGATTTAGGACCAAAGGCTTGTTTAGAATTCTTTAACAACACACAACATATAATCAGAGCGTATCTTATGAAAAATATGTTTAGTGTAGGAATTAAGGATTTAATTTTAGATTCTAAACTATCAAATGATATAGAAGCCAAAATTAATCAAACGAAATTAGAAGTAGAGAAAACGATAAAGACAATTCATTTGAATATGTTTGAAAATTTAAGTTCTGATTCAAATCAAGAGACATTTGAACAGAAAGTGAATATGCAATTGAATGGTGCTAGAAATTCTGCTGGTAACATGTTAAAGGAAAGATGTTTATCAAGAGAAAACAGATTCATGAATATGGTTAATTCTGGTTCCAAGGGGAAATTGATTAATTTATCGCAAATGACGGCATGTTTAGGGCCACAGGATATTGATGGGAAACGAGTACCTTATGGCTATTCAAATAGGACACTGCCTCATTTCGTACAATTCAGTGATGGTGCAGAAAGTAGAGGGTTTGTACAGGGTTCATTCAAAGAAGGATTGAATCCCCTTGAGTATTTCTTTCATGCAATGGGTGGTAGAGAAGGTCTTATTGATACTGCTGTAAAAACATCAAGTACTGGTTATATTCAAAGAAAACTAATGAAAGCACTAGAAGATATGATAGTATCATGGAGTTATTCTGTAAAAGATGCGAATTCTAATATTGTGCAGTTCATTTATGGAGACGATGGTGCTGAAGGTTCTACAATTGAACATCAAGGAATTGATATATTGAATATGAGTATTGATGAGATTAATTTAAATTATGGTTTTGAATTGGAAGATTCATGGCTAAAATGTTTGAATTCTAAAACTGCTAAAAAGATGTCAAAATCGGGTGTAAAAGACAGACTCAAATCTTATTTGGATACATTCATAGAAATGAGAAGATATTACATTGAAGATATCTCACAAGGAGCCCCAGAATCGGATGTTTCACAATCTATAAATGTGAAAAGACTTTTGGATTACATTCCATATGATAAGAAATTCTCAACTGATTTGGATCCTATTACTATTTTAGATGAATACGATGAACTACTAAAAAGATGTTCAATGTCTTCATTAAATCCTGGAAATTGGATGCTTAAATTTCTCATTTATTGTGTTGCAGGACCTAAAGAATTAATATGTAATCGTAGATTATCAAAGGAATCATTCTACAAATTCATAGAACTACTTGAAAGTAAATACCGTTCTAGTCGTGCAGAACCAGGTGAAGCGGTTGGACCTATTGCTGCTCAAAGTTTAGGAGAACCTTGTACACAATTAACATTGAATACGTTTCACCAAGCAGGTGTATTGTCAAAATCAAATGTTACAAGGGGTGTTCCTAGGTTGCAAGAACTATTTCATTTGAGTAAATCACCTAAAAATCCATCATTAACGGTTTATTTGAATGAACCATACAAATATGATAAGGAGATGACACAAAAAATTGGTTCAGAATTAGAATTAACTTTATTGAGAGATATTGTATTGGAAACATCAATATATTTCGACCCAGATGATTCGAAAACACGTGTGAATGATTCTGATCAAAAATTAATTGACTTTTATAAAGAATTTGAAGAACTTGTATCTTCTGATGATTTAATCTTATCTAAATGGCTTATGAGATTGAAGTTCGACAAGAAGAAGATATTATCTAAAAATCTTGAAATGGAAGATATATTCTACACAATTACATCTTTCTTTAAGCAAGATATTCATTGTATTTACACGGATGATAATTCAAATGAATTGATTATGAGAATAAGAATCAAGTTCGCTAATAAAAAGGGAGAAGTTGAAGATACTTCACAAAGCCTTAGAATGATTGAGAATACAATGTTAGATACAGTTGTTATCAAAGGTGTGGCGGATATTCAGAACGCAATGCTTCGATGTGATAAAAGGGGTGGTTTTATTAATGAATCTGGTAAATTTGAACAAGTAAATGAATGGATTCTTGATACAGATGGGTCTAACTTCTTAGATGTAATAACACATCCTGCTGTAGATAGTTCAAGACTTATATCAAATGATATTCATGAGACATATAATGTATTAGGTGTTGAGGCTGTGAGAACATTATTAATACGGGAAATTCTTGAAGTCATTGATGATGCTTCAAATGTAGATAGACGGCATGTAAGTATGCTTGTTGATATGATGACATATCGTGGAGGGTTAATATCAATTGATAGAAATGGAATGAAATTAACAGAAGCAGGTCCTCTTGCGAAATGTTCTTTTGAAGAAGCAGACCAACAACTCTACAAAGCGGCTATATTTGCGGATTATGATAATCTAGAAGGTGTATCTGGGAATATTATGCTTGGACAAGTACCACCATGTGGAACCGGTGTCGTTGATATTCAATTAGATGAAGAGAAATTTAGTAAGTATTTAGCACAATCTAGAAAATATTACAACCGTAACAAAATCAAAACAAAATTGAGTGATATACCCGAAGTACCTAAAAATACGGAGGAATATTGTGATGATATCGGATTTGATTTTGATAGTTAGATAAAAAACGCATAATATTTCAATTAATTATTTTTTTTAAAACAAACAATATTGCTTAAAAGTAATAACCCAAAATAATTTATAGACCAATAAAAAAAATGTCGGAAATGAATACTAGAGCTCCTAAGAATACTTGGAAAGCAATAAGAAGTTACGGAATTGTATTAGTAAGAAGAAACCTTGATCAATATGAATATTTAATGGTGTGTCGTAGAAATACTTTTTCTTTTGTTGATTTTGTTTTAGGTAAATACAAAGAGAATGATATGCAATATGTTATGCAACTTATTCTAAACATGACTTTTACTGAAAGAAATACTGTTAGAAGTGGTGATTATAAGAATATGTGGGAACGATTGTATGTTAAAACCCGAAAACCCGAGGGTGTGTTCTATGATCAAGTAAAAAGTAAATTTGATAGATCTAAAGATAAAATTATTTATTTAGAATCTAAATTACCTTGTCTATGGAAATATCCTGAATGGGGGTTTCCAAAGGGAAGAATAAATACGAACGAAGATTCTATCGAATGTGCCAAAAGAGAATTATATGAAGAAACAATGGTGAGACCTGAATCTTACAAGATTGATATGTCTATAAAGCCATTTGAAGAGGAATTTATAGGTACGAATGGACATAAATATAATAACCGTTTTTATATAGCATTCGTAGATGGTAAATGTGATGCGTATTTGGATACAAATAATACAAGTCAAGTTAGAGAAATAAGTCAAATAAGGTGGTTTAATTTTTCAAAAGCATCAAAAATAGTAAGATGTCATGAACATTCCAAAAAGTATTTTTTAAAGGAATTAAATCGATTACTTACTAAAAAAATGTTTGCGTCATCTAATTATGAATCTAACAATTTTCATTCAAATAGCTCTCGTCATAATAATAGTAATGGGAATATACTTCACTAACAAACAATTGTTTAGTATTGAAGCTTTTACAGGTTCAAAATGGGACGATTACATGACAACTAAAATAACAGGAATTAAATGGAAGTACAATGGTCCAACAACTCGCGTAGAATACGAATTCGATGAAAATCATCCATCTGGAAAAAAAACAAGAATGGCACCTGTAACATGGAATTCTTTCCAAACAAAATCACTTAAGTGTAATATGTAAAAAAATATTATATGGAGTTTACTTCCAATGGTAATGAAACGGTTGATAATGCAGCACCTGTAGAAGATTTCTTAGACGAGGATAAACCAATCCCGGGTCAATCATATTGCTGTTTATCATTTCTTTCACCTGAAAAGGTGTTACAAAAAAAAGAGGTGTTTTTTGTTAAAGAATTTTTTAACTATCTTAATTTACCAGATATTGAGAACTTAGAGAACAAATATGATGATTTCATAGCACTTAAAGAACAGGAAGTCACAGATAAATTTAAAGAAGTCATTGGTGGAAGCACATGTGTTCGTGGATTGAAAGTGAGAGGTGTATATGATACACGAAAAGAAGCAGATGTACGTGCACAAGTATTGCAACGTTTGGATAGGAGTCATAATGTTTATGTTGCTCAAGTAGGATATTGGTTACCATGGGATCCAAATCCTGATAATGTTCAAGAATCCGAATATTTAGAAAAAGAACTAAATACTCTTATGAAACAATACAAATCAAATGAAGTTCAAAGGGATATGTTCTATGCCGAACAAGTAAGAGAATACAAGAATAACGCTGCGAAAGAAAATGCGGAAAAAAATAATGCTGAATCAGAATCTACAGATGTTAAAATTGTAGACTCTGAAACAGTAACTGAAGCAACACCTCAAGATAACTAGTAAACACTAAGCTAACTATAATGAATGTATACGGCCACCTATTCTTCCACCTGTTCTTTTCTTTATAATGTTAATATACTCAAGATAACAATAAGATTGCAATCTATTTCTTGGTATTGGTGCCCATGTATTTGATATAGGCACAAACCCTCTAAGATTTATATTACCCGAGTTTTTTATTATATAAAACTCTTTGTTCAATTTTATGTATTTATCTTCAACAGACATATATGCTATGTCTTTCCATTTATTTACAATATTTTCAATAGAAGTAATTCTTGATCTAACCAAAAAATGAGTGAACATATAACTCATTCTTCTACAAAAATTTTTTAGACGGTGAGTATATATAGATACTAATGATTTAGTCGATATGAGTGGGAATAATTTTACAGGTGGGTCCAAATCAAGTACTTCTTTATCGTAATTCTCCATGATCCCATAATATTGCTTTAGTTTCTTTAAATGATTTGAATATTGGTTATATTTATGTTTTGCATGGCGGTTATTTATACGAGATATTGCAGTGAATTTGCAACTCACCGAAAAACCCGTACCTCTTCCATATAATATTATCTTTGAACCTATACCAAATTTAGATGATACTTTTTTCCACCTTCCAAAGGCATGTCCTAGTATATAACCATTTCTATCTATCAATTTGACTCTAGCTTCACCATAATTTTCTAGTTCCCAGTATAAATTCATTTTAGATTTTTCATTTACCTTTACTAAAAATATATAAGGAATCATTGTATTTGAATTCTTACTTAATATTTCTAAGTTACCATAAGAATCAAGTAATTTTACATTTTCTCTTTCTTTACGTTCTTTTAATAAGTTTTTTTCCATAATTTTTATTTCATTTCGCAATATTTTGGCTTGTGCTTTAAAATGTTCTGCTTCTGGACTTACTACAAATATATTACTTAATCCAAACACATTATTCACAATAGAAAAAAGGTATACCAATTTTTTAAATAACATCTATTAAATTAACCATTTATGTTTATTATTCATTTGTAGAAAGACATATTCTTAACATATAATTATCAATAGCAATTATACTAAAAAATATACCACAAGAACACATAATAGTCAATATAATATATAAGTCTTTTTTCTGTTTGAAAAAGATAATTAGTAATAAAATCAGTATAACAAATAGAAAAAATATACAAATACGTTTATATAATGAATAAATAGTTAGAGATGACTTTTGAGATTCCAAATTAGTAAATACAATAACTTTTTGTCTACATACAACACATTTAGGATCACGTTTTTTAATATGCCACTCAACATAACATGTTTCACATATATGATGATTACATGATAGATTAATAAAAATGAAGTTGTTACCACTTTCGATATCATCATCTTCTTCTGAATTTTTTGTTACGAAACAAACAGGACAAGTATATATCATATCTTCTTAATAACTTCATATTTACTATATTGATTTCTTGTTAATAATTATTCTGTTTTAATATGTTGAACTCATTGTATGTTTTCGAAACCCTTTTAGGTTCAGATATCGTTCGTAATATTACTGAATTTACACAAAACCCGTTTATTGAAAGTCGTATAACAAGAGTCAATGCTATATTAAACGAGTTAGATAAAGTATACGATACATTCTCTCTATATACTAAAAGGGAAATAACAGAATTATACAATGATATACTCAAAATTCAGAAAAAGGGAAAAGATATTTCAGAAATACGAGAAGATATATTAGAAATTCATGAGGATATATCAGATTTATACGATGAACTTAAGAATGTTAGTGATTATGAACTAATGAAATTTAAACCGAGAGTTTGTACAAAGTTTGTTCTTGAAAAACATTTAATGTGGTATTTTAACGATAGTAAACATTATACTGTAGCAAAACAGCTTTATAATGAATGTTTACAATTGAATTCGATGTAAATATATACTTAATTAATTGTTAAAATGGAAAATACGGAACATGTGAATGTAAAGTTGATGGTCGATTTACACGTATATGCACAATTTATGTACCAGAACGTGGTTGTATAATTAAGATTCTTAATTTTTTTATAAATAATTAGTATAATGAAAGGTTATTTGCCAATTATCTTAACAATTATTTTAATAAGTATGTTAATATTTATTATAAATAATACAAGACCAAAGATAAGTATTTTAATATTAAGTTATAATAGACCAGACAATTTAGATAAATCATTACCTATACTAAATAATTATCGTCTAATAGATGAAATAATTGTATCTCATGGAAGTAAACAACATTATAAAGAATTTAATTTTAGTAAGGTAAAAAATATACAAGATTTTGAAAATAACAAATTATATGGTGCTGCAAGACGATGGCCAAATGTAGAATATATAAATAATAATATAGTATTATTTTTAGACGATGATATGTTACCTAGTGAATATCTAATAGCAAAAAGCTATTTCGTTTTATTAGTAAATTATTATAAAAATACAATTTACGGCACAATGAGAAGAAATTGTAATAATACTGGCTATTCTTTTATAAATAAAAAAACGAATGATTATGATACTATATTAACACCTTTTTTGATGTGTAAAAAACAACTAGTTATAGATTATTTAAATATCAACTTTAATGAAAATAAAAAATGGTTGATAGAACACAATGGCAATGGTGAAGATTTAGCATTTAATATATTTATAAAAAATCATTACAATGAGAAACCGTTATATATATCAGGTAATTATGAAGAATTAAACAACTCAAATGGATATTCATCCATACCTAAACATTATAATAAACGAAATGAATTTTGTAAAAGATATAGTTAAAATTAATTGTTTTGTAAAAATGATTGCGTTTTTTTATAGTACTTTTTAAAAATACATACAATATGTCGTTTTTATTAGACAAACCAATAATAAACATTCCGCCATCTGAGCCATATTACAGCTGGTTGAGAGATATTTACATTGTATTACAATTTAGTTTACCTGTTTCAGACCATGATATTAGTAATTATGATAAGATAATAAAACTAAAAAAGAATACAAAAAAATTCAAAAGAATTGTCGATAAAATAGAAAAAAGTTATATTACAAGCTCTATCAGTGCTGAGATCTCCACTAAAAAATATAATTTTATTGATTGTTTCCAACACCCATTTCAACGAGAATTTTCTATGTATTTAGTAAGTTCAAATGATTTATACGACGAAAGTAATACTCCTAGACAGAAATTTAAATACTATATGAAAGTTTTAGCAGAACTAAGTAAATCTTACCTTTATTATAAATATAAAGGCAAGCCGTATACAGAATGGAATTTGTTATGTCTTTATATCTTGTCAAGTCACTATTTTGATAAAATAGAAAATACTTTGGAAAGTCAGATGAATTTATCTAAAAAGTCTTTAATATTGTTTAAGATTGACTTTTATAAAAGTATTATTGCTGGAAGAACATCATCAAAGAACTATGCATATTGGATAGGAAATGTTCCAATGGTTTTTGATATGAATATTATATGGAGTAAAAAATTTGGGAATTGGGATGCTGAAGAAAATACGAATCCCCAATTTTACAAAAAAGACATTTTGTATAAACGTCTTGAACAATCAAAAAGAGAGTTACGTGATTTTACTAATAACGAGAAGTTACGCAAAGTTGTTTCTGATTTATTTCAGTCACAAAGTAAATATATTTCGTTAATCCGTGACCGATATATTCTAAAAGGTATTATAACAGAAATGAAAAACGATATAGAATTTTGGGATGACAAAGATTGTATTGGTGTAAAACTTCAAAATATTACTTTAAATATGCCAAACACTGAACTCTTACAACTTGCTGAGAATTACCTCGAGGACGAACATTTTGAGAATTACTTTCAAAAATTTCTAAATAAAGAAGACAAAAAGGGACTCAAAAAAATTATCAAATTATTCTCACCTAATGACATAAAACACAATGTAAGTAATAAAAAAAAGGTTGAGCAATTATTTGAATTGTTTAAACAAAAAGGAGCAGAGAATGAATTAAATACGATCGGCAAATTACCATCTGACAACTTAAAAATAATTTATGAATACGCAAACATTTAAATAGTTATTACAATGTGCAACCTATAGTATACTTAATTATACCATTTTTTTAATGTTTTTATTTTGCTAATTTTATTTGAGAACATTACAAAATTAAAATGAATTAGATATGGACTTATTTTTGTCTTATTTCTTTCTTCATAGTAATATTTGCCGTTTGGATATAACTCAATTGGTAACATCTCGTAATTTATCATATTACGTTTTTTATTTACAAAATTCTGATCGTTAGGGTAATTTATGGACGTATCTATGTCGAACATTTTTTTGGTTCTAGCATTCGATTTAATTGCTAAAAAACCAGAACATATCTCGTCCGTCATGTTTTTACCTTTCCATTCACATTGTGCTAACATATCAAGATCTTTATTTTTTGTTAATTTTTCATAACAATATGTAATAAATCTACTATCTTCTACTACAATATCACCATCTATATATATTACTATATCCGATAGATCTAATTGTTCTCTTATAGATACTATTTTTTGTATTGTTACACGAGACCAATTTTTATCACAATATCTTGATGTTTCTTTGCATATATCTCCAAGTGATTGAACTTCTTCATAATTTTCACTTTTCAAAGTATTATAACATGTTTCATCAATTGTAAATATTTTAACAGGACATTTTATATTAATTCTATCAATTGATTTTATACAATTTTTTGTAATATTTAGATATGGAGTATTTGTTATTGTAATTAGTTTAACTTTATCATAAAATCCTGGAAAAATATTGTCAAAATTAACTGGCCAAAAAAAGGGAACATTTCTATAATCAGACCACATTGTACTGCGACGAATCATGCTTTCTTGTGATTCTCTAGGATAATTATTCATTATTAATCTACCAAAATTGTACTTAGTGTGTAGCATCTTCTCATAAACATTGTTCAAATATGTATCGTTTATTTCAGAGTAATCCGTTGTATATAAAACAGGAAGATCTTTCAATTTATTTTCCATATTTGTATTTCTTTCAATTATTGGAATTGCACCACAATAAAGTGATTCCCAATGACGATGAGTATCTACACCATTTCCTTCTGGACTAATAACAAATTTTGATCTCAATAGTCTTTCATAGAAATTATCTAGTGCTACCTTTGTATTTCTAATATTGTTTTTGGTTATATTTTCAATTACTTTTTTTCTAGAGAAGCAATCTTTTTTACGTCTTTTTTCATCCATTGTAGGACTAAATGAAGAAGATACAATAAGACTTTTGTTATTTTTTTTTTTACTTATAATATCATACAACATTTTTGGCGAACATCTATGTGATATACCTATTGGTTCATCTACCATCGCATCATCCCCTCGTTTATCCGTTCTATCAGATGAACTATTATATATAATATTTTCAATACTTAAATATGATGATTCTTGCCATTCTTTTAAAGTCATAATCAATTTGTTATTTTGTTCGATATCAATCGTACTAGTAACATAAGAAGTCATTCTTTTATTTATTATTATAATAGACTATTCTTATTAAAAAATATTTTATTGTAATTATAAATTAAAAAATGATTATAAATCAATTATAATACTAAAACTATAGTTAGTCTACATGGGGTTTGAGTTTCAAATAATAGATTGGTTTTCAAGAGATGAAACTATACAATCTGAAAATGATGAAGACAATTCCGATGGAGATAATGCTCAACCTATATGGGATGAAGATAACAAATTTAAAAAGAACAACAAGCCACCTGAAGAATGTATAAAAAATCAATATACAATCTACATGACAGGTAAAACATCCGAAGGAGAAACTGTAAATGTTAAAATACTTAATTTTACACCTTTCTTTTGGATAGAACTACCCTCGGAATTCAAAAAACACCAGAAAGATACTTTACTTGAAGGTCTGCGATCCTTATTATACAGTAATGTTCAAGGTGAATTATTAGTAGACAGATGCAGCGTTCGTAAAAAATTTAAATTTAGAGATTATCAATGGAACAAACCAAAGCGGTTTATACAACTTGTCTTTAAAAGTCAAAAAACCTTAAAACAACTCTACTATAAACTAAAAGATCCAGTCACTATTCATGGTGTTGTAAAGGATTATAATTTTAATGTATACGAAAAAAATATCGATCCTATACTTAGATTCATTCACATACAAGAGATAAAACCCGTTGGATGGGTGAGATTAGACAAATATTCTAAGCAAAGAGAAGGATACAATACATATGCGAAGCATAAATTTCAAGTGGATTGGAAAGATGTAAAACCCAGTGAAAAAACTAACATTGGTAAATTAAGGATTGCATCTTTTGATATTGAAGCCGATTCAAGTCACGGAGATTTCCCAATTGCCAAAAAGGATTATTATAAATTAGGACAAAACATATGCGAGATGATAAAATTATTGAAGAAAAGAGGAAAGACTGTAACTCCTACACACATTTCTAAGTGGATAACGTCTGCATTTAGACACTATGATGATAGAAGTCCTATATATGATTCTGATATTCTTGATAAGATAAAAGTGATATATCTAAAAAACAAACACGAATTAGATTTAAGATCTATCTATCAAATTGAACAAGAATGTTATGAAGCAATTGATTTAAATGATATCAATAAAACAACTTCAAGATTGGTTCGTATATTTAATAAAAATTTACCTAGTGTTGAAGGTGATAAAGTTATTCAAATCGGTACTGTTTTAACGGATTACGGAACAGGAAATGTAACCAGACATATCGTAACACTAGGAACATGCGATAAAATCAATGGTACTCAAGTTGTAGAATGTAAAACGGTAAAGCAATTGTATGTGGAATGGATAAAATTTATAAAACAGCAAGAACCTAGTATTCTTACTGGTTATAATATATTCGGTTTTGATTTCAAGTTCTTATGGGAATGTGCAGAAGAATACAATTGTGTTTCAGAATTGAAATCATTAGGACCTATACGCAATCATGATAGTAAATTACTACATAAAGAATTGCAATCATCTGCACTTGGTCAAAATCACCTCTATTATTTAGATACACCCGGAATAATTCTAGTTGATTTAATGAAAGTCATCCAAAGAGAACATAACTTATCTTCTTATAAATTAGATAATGTCGCTGTTGATTTCATAAATGGTATTATTACAGGTATATTAGATTCAGGACGCGATGATGTATTGCGTGTGTCTACTAAATCTACCTTTAGTCTTCAGAAAGGTCAATACATTATGTTTCAAAAATCAAGTATTATTGGGAAAGAAAATATTGATAATAAACGACTTGTAGTAGATTTTTCACCAAATGAATGGATAGAAGTAGAAGGTAAACATCATTCATTTGATGAAGAAGCCTTATTTGCTAAAAAATCATATCTATGGGCGGTTGGTAAAGACGATGTATCACCACAAGATATTTTCAGATTGCAAAATGAATCTTCTGCTGGACGTGCAAAAGTTGCTAAGTATTGTGTTCAGGATTGTGAGTTATGTATTCATTTAATGCAAAAACTAGAGATTATTGCAAATCATGTTGGTATGGGCAATGTTTGTTTGGTTCCACTATCGTATTTATTTATGAGAGGACAAATGATAAAAACGTTGAGTCTTGTATCTAGTGAATGCAGAAAAGACGGATATTTGATCCCTGAATTACCAAAACCACCAGAAGATGTAAAAGAAAGTTATGAAGGTGCAGAGGTATTAGAACCAGTACCTGCTATTTATTTGAATAATGATCCAGTAAGTGTTTTAGATTATGGGTCTTTATATCCATCATCAATGATAGGAAACAACATCAGCCATGATACAATCATTAAAGATGATAAATATTTAGGTAAAGAAGGTGCTAAATTGTTAAAAGAAATGAACATCGAATTTACAGATGTTACCTATGATAATTATTTAACAGTTCAAAAGGGAAAATCTTGGATTAAAAAAGTTCATCCTACTGAGAAAACCATCACTTGTAGATATATACAACCTCAGGTAGATGAAGATGGTAAAATTATAGATAAAAAGAGAGGTATTTTACCTAGAATATTAATGAAACTTCTTGCTGCAAGAAAAGCAACTCGACAAATGATTAAAACTGAAAAAGATCAGTTTAGAATCTCCGTTTTAGATGGTTTGCAATTAGCATACAAGATCACCGCAAATTCATTGTATGGTGGTGTTGGAGCGGCAGTAAGTGCATTGTATTACAAAGATATTGCAGCATCTACAACTGCTACAGGAAGAGAGCACCTATATTTAGCAAAAGATTATGTGAACAAGCATTATCCAGATGCTGAAGTAGTTTATGGAGACACTGATTCAATATTTGTAAATTTTAAATGTCGTACTGAAAATGGAAACATGATGTCACCAAAGGAGGCTTTACAAGCGTCTATTGATAAATCTATAGAAGTTGAGAAAGGTATTCAACCCTTACTTAAATATCCTCATAAGTTAGAATATGAGAAAACATTCACGCCATTTATATTATTCAGTAAAAAGAGATACATTGGCAATAAGTATGAATTTGATATAAACTCTTACAAACAGTCTAGTATGGGTGTTGTAACGAAACGCAGAGATAATGCACCAATTGTCAAATATACATACGATGGTATTATTTCAAGAATAATAAATCAGCAAGATATACCAGAAAGTATAGTATTTCTAAAAGAGACTATAAAGAAGATATTAAATGGTGATTTTGGTATAAATTACTTTATCATCACTAAGAGTTTAAGATCTGAATATGCGAATCCCGAACAAATTGTTCATAAAGTGTTGGCAGATAGGATGGCTCAACGTGATCCAGGAAATAAGCCACAATCAAGTGATAGAATACCTTATGTTTATATTTACAATAAATCATTCAATAAAACATCTTTGCAAGGTGAAAGAGTTGAACATCCAAATTATATATTGGAACATAATTTACCCATTGATTATTTATTCTATATCACAAATCAAATTATGAAACCCGTTTGTCAGATTTATGGATTGGCTCTTAACCATTTAGAAGGTTATTCAAAGAAAGATTCTCATTGGAAAAATTTAGAGAATGAATACAAAAGAAAGGGTTATACAACTTCAGAGATAAGAGAACGTGTTATGAGAAAAAAGGCAGAAGAGGCACAGAAATTGTTGTTTGAACCTATCGTCAAAAATGTAACAACAAAAAGGAAAGCATCTGGAGAAGGATTACTAAAAGGTCAAAAACAAATAACAAGTTTCTTCACAAAAAGAGGAAAATAAGAACAATACAAGGGAAAAAATTTTTTTATTTACCAAAAAATGATTTTACTAATGTAAATAATATGAAGTACTAAGTAATAATGGATTCAGCCTTTATTCATAATTTAACATTGAAAAGGTCAAACAGTCATAATACATTATGCTATATGAAGAGATCAAATAGTCGTATTATGTTAAAAGATTTGGTGAATAATCTAAAAAAAAGTAGTAGTCATAATTCATTAAAGAATTTGTCTGAATTAGAAGAAGAAGAGCAAACAACGTTCTTTAAAAACTTGTATTCTAACATGAAAAAAAATACTAACCAGAATACAGTAAAAACATTAAATGAATTAGAAGACGATGAGAATACTATAATCAATGATATAATTGAACCAGTATCTTTTGAATGTGGAAATAAATTAACAGATTATGTTGAAGATGGGCATAGAATTGATATTTTTGGTGATGATTATCCTATCAGAAATGCAATGTTACTATTATTATATGCATCTTTTAATAAGATAAAAGACTTTCCTAAGTTACTTAAAAACAACGATAATAGTATTAGTCCTTCTTTGTTTTTAGAATTTTTGGCACCAATTTTAGTAAATACTCTTATGAAAAATTTGATAGGAACAGGTATTCATGAGTTTCTTCATCAAACCATATACAAAATTCACTAAATGTATTGCTAACTAGATACCCACCCCTTATTTGGACATACATACCCTTGCATATACATACCCCTTATACATAATTTCCCTTATTTGGACATACACACTCTTGTACATATAATTCAAATACCTGAGCTTACAGTAATAATTAATATAAGATATCTCAAGGAAGATTAAATACATTTTTTTAATTAAATAATCATTATGAAAGTGTTGGTAGAAAATTCTGGAATACAACTAACAATTGAATCATTAAACGATAGTATAGATTCGTCTATCTCTTTAAGACAAGTAAACAATGTTGCAGAAAATGCTATGAAAGAATTAATAACACTAATCAATTATAAAGAGATTGATACTAGTGAACAATACGAAGAAAATGATAATAACGAACAAAACAATGATAGTGAACAAGATGAAGAAGACGATGAAAGTGATGAAAGTGATGAAAGCGATGAATCTTGTAGCGAAGATGATGACGATGACGATGAACTTGGTAGTGATGATATAATTGATTTAGAAAATAAAAATAAAGAATGGGAAGAAAATTGTATTAATATTAAAGAACTTATTGTAAAAGAAGATAAAAAAAGATTGAAAGATTTCATATCTACTATAAATGATGTAAATACACCAATAATAATCAAAGGACTTAAAAAAAATCAAAGGGAATGGTCTTTTAAATTTTTTAAATCATTAAATAAGGATTCTATTGATGTTACAACTTGGTCTATGAAAGTGAATCAAGAAAGGGTTTTCTACATAAAACTAGATTAAAATATTTTGTCTCTGAATAATACGATGATAGCAATGATAATGAATAAAATAATAATAGATATTACAGCAGAAAGAATACCACGAGACTTTCTTAATGACATTGTACAGCAAGCACGTAAAGTGTTATCTATGTCTTCTTCGTCGTATTGAAGTAATACTTCTTCATCCTTTTTAATTTTAGAATCATTCTTGTAAGGTACATTTTTCTCAACAATATATTCTTTATCGTTTATATTGAATTTTAATGTGGCCATGCATGTTTTTGTAACTTCATCACACAAACTGCTAACTACTTTCGAATATATTAATTTTTCAGCTGGTTTTACTAAATTATAAATAGCATATGATGTAGAACCTATGAATGATAATATTAAAATTACAATTGATGTAATGCATACTATGCGAATTGTTTTAGCGTCTTTTGTCATTTGTTCTTCCGTTAAAGAGGCTACTCCCGTCATAGTTACTAAAGGTGGTATTGTTTGTTCAACAGATGGTGGTAATACAGTAGGTGGTACACCTTCGGTAGGTATCGATGGGGGAACTGGTTCTTGTACAGGTGTTGTTTCTGCAGGGGCAGGGATGGCTTCACCAGGGGCAGCGACACCTTCAGCAGGGGCAGCGACACCTTCAGCAGGGGCAGCGACACCTTCAGCAGAGGCAGCGTCACCTTCAGCAGGGGCAGGGACGGCTTCACCTTCAGCAGGGGCAGGGACGACTTCACCTTCAGCAGGGGCAGGGACGGCTTCACCTTCAGCAGGGGCAGGGACGGCTTCACCTTCAGCAGGGGCAGGGACGGCTTCACCAGGGGCAGGGACGTCTTCAGCGGG
>MDTE01080813.1_pt1 | contig 35897 bp, 40 predicted proteins | sample 811231 | NCBI WGS metagenome assembly MDTE01 (sample SAMN05326651, study PRJNA326480) | marine metagenome | isolation source: seawater | place: Indian Ocean: Red Sea | collected 2010
AATATTTTTGGCTTAATCAAGATTTCAAAATAAGTTCGAATTTCTTAAAACAAAACGAGTCGTGGCTTTTTAGAGATGATACGTAAAATTAAGTTTTTGATCTTAGAATCTATGGAAAATATTTATAATTTTTTTGCAGCTATATTTTTTTTAGTTGCACCAAATTACATTTATTTATTATCAAAGAAAGAATTTACTGTTCCAAAATCACATAGGTGGAAAAAAAATATAAATCCTGAGGAAGATTGGTTGTTATTAAATACTAGAAAAGATAAATTTGTAGAAGCTAATATAATTTTAAGAGGAAGTTCAATTAAAAATAATTTAAATAAAATTAATTATAATCTTCCAACTTTTTTTGTAAACTTTCATAAAAAATTAGAAAATAGACCTAATTTTTTTGGTTTAACATGTAGGTCACCAAATTATTTTTCTGAAAAAAAACTAGGAAATTATATTCAGGTAAACACTGGATTAATTTCAAGTTCAACTGGTAAACCTTTATGGAATCAATCATCAAATAACACTAAACATTTTGATAAAAAATATAGAGAAATTGTAGAGGAAATTTCAAACAATGCAATCGTACATAAATTTAATTATGAAAAATTAAATTTAGATTTTGGATCAGGTTTATTATCGATTATTTTGGTTGGCTCTGTTTTTAAAAAAGTTAACGTTTTTGGTTGGGACTACTACCTTAGTGAGGATATAGGAAATCTAACCTTTGGTAAAATTTTCTCGATTTTATTTAGCAGACATTCTTTACCTTTTTTAGAAAAAAAAAATAATAAGCAGGATATACCTTCAAGAGACATACCGGTGAAAAGAAAATTTTTTGCAATTATACTGAATTGGTATTACGCAAATCGTTTATCACAAACTGAAAAATATAACATTCAATCTTTCATTAAAAAAATAGGAAAAAAAAATTTTTTAATAAACAAGATAGAAAAAATTTTATTAAATGGAAACTATTAGAAATATTTTTACCATAATTGAAAAAAAAAGAGCAAAAATTGTTTTCTTTATTATTTTTTCATCAATTCTTCTTGCATTTTTAGAATTAATAGGAATTGCAGCAATTCCAATCTATTTAAGTTTTTTACTTAACCCTGAAATTTTTATGGAAAAATTTACCCTTGTGAATTTAGCTTTTTTGAAAAAAATAGATAAAGATAATTTATTAATTTTTGGTTCTATATCAATCTTTATTTTTTTCTTACTAAAAAACCTTTATTCAAGCTTAAATATTTATTTAACAGAAAAGATGTTTATGAATGTTAGAATAGAAACTTCTTTAAAATTATTAAACAAATATTTAAAAAAAAATTATGATTTTTTTTTAAATAAAAATTCTTCAATAATTGTAAGAAATGTTACAAATGAAACAAGTTTGGCAATAAGTTTTATTAATTCTTCTTTTCAAATTTTAAAAGAAATTTCTGTAAGCTTTGTTTTAATCGGTGGAATGATTTTTTTAAATCCAATTGTGATGCTAACTTTATTGGGAATACTAATTATTAGTATTTATCTTTTTAATCTTTTAACAAAAGATAAAATTGAAAATATGTCTATTTTAGGAAGAAAATTTAGAGGGAAATTATTAAAAATTTTAAATGAGATGTTAAATACAATCAAAATAATTAAATTAAGAAGTAATGAAAATTTTTTCTCTGAGCAATTTAAACAAGAAAATACAAAAATTGAAAAAATAAGGTTTATGTAAATTTAATGACTAAATTACCAAAACATGTTTTGGAAATCTTTGCAGTAGTAGCGATATTGAGCTTAATGTATTATTTTGTTTATTTTAAAAATACATCTTTTGAAGAAACATTGCCAGTTATTGCGTTTTTTACACTCTGTTTTATAAGGCTTCTACCAGCAATCAATTCATTATCATCAAACCTTCCAAATTTAAAGTCAACGTACGTATCTTTCGACTACATAAATAAAGAACTAAAAAAACAAAATGATAGCAATAAAAATTACAAGGAGGCAAAAGTAACTAAATTTGATTTCAAGGAAATTGATTTTGAAAACGTTGATTTTAAATATTCAAGTCAGAACAAATTAATTCTTAAGGATATAAATTTTAAAATAATAAAAAATGACAACATATCTATTATGGGAAAATCTGGATCAGGAAAATCAACTTTAATAGATTTATTTATGGGCTTGCAATTTCCAAATAAAGGAAAAATTTTGCTTAATGGAGTTCAGATAAATAAAGAGCTTAATAGTTGGCAAAATTCTATAGGGTACATACCTCAAAGCATCTATTTACAAGATGATACTATTGAAAAAAATATTGCGTTTGGTGTACCTGAAAATAAAATTAATAAAAAAAGAATTGATGAAGTAATAAATTTAGCTCAGTTAAGTGATTTTGTAGCTCAATTACCTGATAAAGAGCAAACTATAGTTGGTGAAAAAGGTGCAAGAATTTCAGGCGGTCAAGTTCAAAGAATTGGTATCGCAAGAGCACTATATTTTTATCCAACCGTTTTGGTTTTTGATGAAGCTACTAGTTCGTTAGATAACAAAACTGAAGATAGACTACTAAATGAAATTGAGCATTTAAAGAATAGATATACTATTATTACAATTACCCACAAATTAAACGTAGCTGAAAGATCATCTAAAATTTACGAAATCAAAGAAAACAAATTATCACAAATTAAATGAATAAATTCACTAAAATTAACCGTTTTTCAAAACCATTAGATTTAGCAAATAACATTGTTTTTTTAGATGGAATTACTAGATCTGGAAAACTGCTTTTAGGTACTCTTGTCTCTTCATTTAATAGAATGGAAAGCTTTGAATTAGGTGAAAGTTTCGAACATTTTATGGCTGCACTTCGTTTAAAAAGAACAAGTATAGATTTTTCTAAAGCTTTTTTAGGAATTTACTTAAATCAAACATTATATAACAAAATGATTTCTAGAAACGTTAATTTTAGAAAAACAGATAAAACAAGTATCTTTAATTTTAGAGATCCAAAATTATACAAGCAAAGAGTTAATAAAAAAGAGGGCTCAGATGTTTTGAAAAGAATAAAAAAAGAAAAACCAATTTTCCCTTTGGTAACTCATGATATAATGTGTAATTATAATTTATTTACTAAATTAGACTTAAAAGTTAAATTTATCGAAATTTACAGAAATCCATTTGAATTAGTTTATTCCTGGTACAAAAGGGGACATGGACGAAGAATGGGCAAAGATCCAACTCATTTTACAATTTTATTAAGTAATAATAATAAAAAAAAGTATCCGTGGTATCTAAACAAACTTCCAAAAAAATGGAACAATCTAAATGAAATCGAAAAGTGCTCTCATTTTGTTATTCAATTGACTAATGAGAGTGTTACTAATCAAAAGAGGATAAAAAATAAAAACAAAATATTTACTTCATCCTACGAAAGAATTACAGAAAATACTTTCAATGAGCTTATAAAAATTTCAAAATTTTTAAAAACTAATTTAAGTAAAGAGACTTCTAATATTATAAAAAAATCTCATTGTCCTAATTTGTCTATTAGAAAAAAAATTAATAACAAAAAAAAATTTATAAAAAATAATATACGAAAAGACCTTTATTTGAGTTTAGAAAATCTAGAAAAAAAATATTATAAAAATATTTACAGTTTTAGAAAAGATGCGAAATAAAAACATTTTATCAAAGTCAAGATTTTGTTTTTTAAATGAAAATAAAAGTATATTTGAGGCTATAAAAAAATTACAATTAAGCAAAATTAAAACTTTAATTATAACTAATAAAAAAAATAAACTTATTGGAACCATTACAGATGGCGATATAAGAAGAGGTATTCTTAAAGGTTACAATGGAAACGACTCTGTCCTTTATGTGGTTAATAAAAAACCTTATAAAAAAATTTTAGGCAAAAAAAATTTGACAAAATTCGAAAGAAAAAATATTTCAATATTGCCTGTAGTAAATAAAAAAAATATATTAAAATCTGTAGAATTCTTTAACTCGAATTCAAATTTAAGCAATTTAAACTATAATACTGATATACTTATTATGGCAGGTGGTTTTGGAAAAAGGTTAATACCAATAACAAAAAAAATCCCAAAACCTCTGATAAAAATTAATAAAAAAACACTACTAGAGATAATCATAAACAATTTTAAAAAATATGGTTTTTTTAACTTTAAAATATCTGTTTTCTACAAGTCTTATTTAATAAAAAACTATTTAAGAAAAAAAAAATTAGGAATAAAAATTGAGTATATTAAAGAAAAGTTACCACTTGGAACTGCCGGTTGCTTAGGTTTATTAAATTTTAAAAAACTTAGGGAAGATGTTTTAATTCACAATGGAGATATAATAACAGATTTAAATATTACAAATCTTCTAAAATTTCATAAAGACTCTGGGTCTGACATAACTGTCTGTGCTAAAGAAAAAATAAATTCTTCACCTTTTGGACAAGTCCTTTTTAAAGGCCAAAAAGTCAAGAAAATTTTAGAAAAGCCAGAAAATAAAAACTTTATTAACGCTGGTATTTATGTTTTTAAAAAAAAAGTAATTAAAAATATCTTACCAAAAAAAATTGATATTACTAAGCTTATAGAGTCGAAAATATTAAAGGGATTTAATGTTAATATTTACCCGATATATGAATATTGGGTTGATATTGGTAGAAGAGATATTTTGAAGGAAGTTTTAGCAAAGAAAAATGACTAAAGTTTTTTGGTGTAAAAATTGTTTAAATATGTCTACAAGACCTAGAATAGAATTTAATTCTAAAGGTTTTTGTAATGCATGTAGTTGGGTTAAGGAAAAAAAGAAAATTAATTGGAAAAAAAGAATAGAAATTTTCAAGAATTTAGTAAAAAAAACAAAACAAAACTCTATTTATGACTGTATTGTTCCTTGTAGCGGAGGTAAAGACGGAACCTATGTAAGCAATAAGGTAAGAGAATTAGGTTTTAACCCCCTGACAGTTACAGTCAGGCCTCATTTAGAAAGTGAGTTAGGAAAAATTAATTTAGAAAACTTTATTAAAGTCAGTAGTTTTGCACATTACCATATTTCTATACCCTACAATGTTGTAAGGGAATTTAATAAATTTGGATTAGTCTATAAAGGCTCGCCTTATTACGGGTGGCTAATAGGAATGCAATCAGCAGTGATAAGATTAGCTTTAGATATGCAAATTGGACTAATAATTTTTGGTGAAGATGGAGAATTAGAATATGGCGGAACAACAAAAAATAAAAATATTACTAACTTTGATATTTCATACATTAAAAATGAAAAAATTGAGGGGGACTACGAAAAGTTTTTAAAAAAATCTAAATTTAAAAAAGAAGATCTTCATCTCTTAACATTTCCTACTTCAGATGAGATGAAATCAAAAAAACTTAAATTAACGCATTGGTCTTACTTTGAAAATTGGGATCCTTATAGAAACTATATGTATGCAAAAAAGAATGCTAAACTGGGGGAAGCTAAAACCGGAAATTTTGGAACTTTCACAAATTTTGCTCAAAATGACCAAGAACTTTACAGCCTTCACGCTTATTTTATGTACATTAAATTCGGTTTTGGAAGAGCGACTCAAGATGCAGGCATTGAAATAAGACGTGGAGCAATGACTAGAGAGCAAGGTAAAAATTTAGTGAAACTTTACGATGCTTCTTATCCAGAAAGATTTTTGAATACCTACCTTGATTACTTTAATTTATCTGAAAGAAATTTTAAAAATATAATTGATAAATGGGTAAACAAAAGACTTTTTAAAAAAACAAAATCTGGTTGGAAACCTAAATTTATTATTAATTAATGAAAAAAAAAATTGGGATAATAAACTATGGTATGGGAAATTTGCAATCAGTAAAAAATATTTTGGAACATTTATCAGTTGAGAGTTATTTAGTTGAAAAAAATTCAGATATTAAAAATACCTCCTATTTAATTCTGCCTGGTGTAGGATCTTTTAATAAAGCAATGAAAAACTTAAGGACTCAAAATTTAATTAAAGGTATAAAAAATTTCGTTAAAAATAAAAAAAATAAATTATTTGGAATATGCTTAGGTATGCAGTTAATGGGCGATGTTAGCAAAGAAGATGGGGTTACAAATGGTTTAGGATTTATTAAAATGAATTTTGACTTATTCCCTGAAAAAAAAAAAATAAAAATACCTCACATAGGTTTCAATTCAGTAAAAATAAAATCAGATAAAAAAAATTTTTTTAAAGGAATTAAAGATAGATCAGATTTTTATTTTAATCATAGTTATATGACAAAGAGTAGCGAAAAATTAGATGCTGAAATAATTTGTAACCACGGAACAAATTTTTTAGCTGCTTTTCAAAAAGATAATTTATATGGATCACAATTTCATCCTGAGAAAAGTCAATCAAATGGACTTAAGCTAATATCTAATTTTTTATTGGGTTGAATGATTAAAAAGAGAATTATCTTCACATTTTACTATTGTGATGGTTTCTTTGTTCAAAGTAGAAACTTTGATTTACAAAAGGTAGGAAATATTGATTGGATAAAAAAAAATTATGATCTTGAAAAAATTTCAAATTTTATAGATGAGGTTGCAATTATAAATTTATCTCTAAAAAATTCTAATGAAGATTTTTTGAAAAATCTTAGAGAACTTTCAAAAAGTTTTCTTATTCCAATAATAGCTGGTGGTAGAATTAAATATTTTGAAGATGTCAAAAAATATTTTTATAATGGTTGTGATAAAATAATTTTAAATTCAAACTTGCGTACTAATATTAATTTAATTAAAAAAATTTCTAAATCCTATGGTTCACAATCTATAGTCGCATCTATAGATTATAAAAAGAACGGGAAAGAAAATTTTATTTTTACTAACAATGGAAAAAAAAAAATTAGTGAAAAACCAAATAAATACTTAAGTGAAATTCTTAAGCTGGATATCGGAGAGGTTTTGTTGAGATCAATCGACAAGGATGGGAGTGGCGAAGGATTAGACTTCAATTTTTTAAAATATATTCCAAAAAAAAATAATAAAAATATTATTTTAGCAGGTGGATCTGGTAATGTTAATCATATAGAGGAAGGTTTAAAAAATAAAAATGTAAACGCTGTCTGTACGGGAAATCTTTTTAATTTTATTAATGATGAGCTAAAAAATACTAGAGAAAATTTATTAAAAAAAAATTTTAAACTTGCTTCATGGAATAGTTCAGAAATTAAAAAGTTTAAGAATAAATTTAAACAAAATGGATAAATTAATTAAATTTTTGGTTTTAAGAAAGAAAAAACTTAAAAAAAAATATTTACCACTTCATGAGCCTCACTTATCTAAGTCAGATGAAAAGGAAATATTAAATGGTATCAAAACTGGTTATGTGTCCACAGCTGGCAACGATATTTCAAAATTTGAAAACAAGTTGAAAAAAGTTACAAATTCTAAGTTTGTTATTTCAACAATTAATGGAACATCTGCTATTCACATAGGCTTGAAAGCACTTGGTGTCTGTTCTGACGACGAGGTACTGCTTCCATCAATAAGTTTTGTAGCTGCTGCAAATGCAATAACCTACAACAATGCGTCTCCGCATTTTATTGACTCAGAAATGGAGCATTTTGGAGTTGATCCAGTCAAATTAGATTTATACCTAAAAAAAAATACTTACATAAATAAGAATTTCTGTATTAACAGAAAGACCAAAAAAATAATTAGAGTATTAATAGTTGTTCACGTTTTCGGACACCCGGCAAAAATTAATGAGATTATTTCTATTGCAAAAAAGTATAAAATTAAAGTTTTAGAAGATGCCGCAGAGGCTCTGGGAAGTTTTTATAGGAAAAAACATGTAGGTACTTTTGGAGATATTGGTATTTTAAGTTTTAATGGAAACAAAATTGTTACTACCGGTGTTGGTGGAGCCATTATAACAAAGAACAGTTCTTATGCTAAGCTATCACGACATTTAACAACTACATCAAAAATCAAGCATAAATGGGAATTTATTCATGATAGAGTTGGATATAACTACAGAATATCAAATTTAAATGCATCTCTTGGTATATCACAGATAGCCAAATTAAATAAATATATCTCTCACAAAAGAAAATTATTTAAAAAATTTTCTGATTTAATTAAAGATGAAAAACAGATTAAAATTTTAAATCAGCCAAAAAATTGTAGGAGTAATTTTTGGTTACAAACGTTGGTTTTAGACAAACCTTCAAAATTAAGAAAAACTAAACTACTTAATAAATTTCATAATAAAAACATTTTTGCTAGACCAGTATGGAGACCGCTTCATAAGTTAAAATATCTTAAAAAATATCCTAGAATGAATTTAAAAAATGCAGAAAAATTAGAAAATCAAATTATAAACATACCAAGTAGTTACTATTTATAAATTATGAAAAAAATAAAATTGGCGATTATAGGTTCAGGGGGTCATGCAAAGTCTTGTATAGATGTTATTGAAAATAAAAAGAATTATAAAATTGTTGGCATAATTTCAAATTCAAAAAAACACAAAATAGGTAAATACAAAGTTATTGGAAACGATAAAGAAATAAGAAAAATTAAACGTTTTACATCTAATCTTGTCCTTGGTGTAGGCGGTCTTCAAAATAACTTAATAAGAAAAAAAATATTTCAAAAATTTAAAAATTTTGGTTTTAAATTTCCCACAATAATTGCAAAAAGCTCTATAATTTCAAAAAAAACAAAAATTAGAGAAGGAACAATAATATTTAATTTCGTTTATATAAATTCAGGAGCGAAAATTGGAAAAAATTGTATTATCAATAATAGAACTTTAATAGAGCATGATGCAGTAATTGAGGATCATTGCCACATCTCAACAGGCGCTATTATTAATGGAGATTGCAAAATTGGATCTGGAACATTTGTGGGTAGCGGATCTGTTTTACTAAACAATATTAAGATAAGAAAAAATTCATTTATTAAAATGGGGACAATATTAAAAAAAAGTAAATTATGAAAAAAGTTTGTTTTATTTCAGGCTCAAGATCTGATTATGGTTTATTAATGCCTTTAATGAACCTTATAAAAAAAGATAAAAATTTTATTTTTCAACTAATAGTAACGGGTACACATTTATCTGAAAGACATAATTCAACTTTTAAAGAAATTATTAAAGATAAATTTAAGATTAATTATTTAATTAATATAAATGTTAAAGGTCAAAAAAAGGAGGACATTTGTAAAAGTATGAGTATTGCAACTAAAAACATATCATTTAAATTAAAGTTACTTAAACCAGATTTAATTATTTTACTTGGAGATAGATATGAAATTTTTTCAGCATGTTCTGCTGCTTTTGTTCATCAAATTCCTATTTGCCATTTACATGGAGGAGAACTTACAAGAGGTTCGATCGATGATGGTTTTAGACATTCAATTACCAAAATGTCGAATTTACATCTAGTTTCAACTGAAAAATATTCAAAAAGGGTAAAACAGCTTGGTGAAAACCCAAAGAATATTCATGTAGTTGGCGGTTTTGGTGTCGATACAATAAAAAAAACAAAGTTATTGAAAAGAGACGAACTTGAAAAAAAATTAGGTTTTAGGTTAGGTCCTAAAAATATTTTAGTTACTTATCATCCTGAAACTGTCTTTAATAGCAATCCAAAAAAAGACTTTGGAGAAATTTTAAAAGCATTAAAAAAGCATAGTGATATAAAAGTAATTTTTACCAAATCAAATGCTGATCTAAATGGATACGTTATAAACAAAATGATTGATAAGTTTGTACAAAGTAATAATTCGAAATATCATTGTATTAGTTCTATGGGTCAACAAAATTATTTGTCCACATTAAACTATATTGATATGGTTATAGGAAACTCGTCTAGTGGATTACTTGAGGTACCATCCTTTAAAAAGGCAACAATTAATATAGGAACTAGACAAAAAGATAGAATGAAGGCTTCTAGTGTAATCGATGTAAAACCAAAATTTAAAGATATTACTAAGGCAATAAAAAAGGCTTATTCTGGAGAATTTAAAAAGATTTTAAAAAAAACAATTAACCCATATGGTTCTGGTGGAGCATCTAAAAAAACTTATAAAATATTAAAAAAACTCAAAATGAAACAATTAATAAAAGGTAAATTTTTTGAAATCAAATAAATGAAAACAAAAATTTTTATTACTGGAGCGACAGGATTTATAGGTTCCCACCTTTGTGAATTAGGTGTTAAAAAAGGTTATAAAGTTATTGCATTCGATCGATATAATTCTAACAACGATTTAGGTGGTCTTTCAAATAGTAAGTATTTGAAAGATATAGAAATTATTATGGGAGATATCCGTGATTATGACTCAGTTTACAAATCTATGAAAAATTGCAAAATTGTTTTTCATTTAGCTGCATTAATTGGAATTCCCTATTCTTACTTTTCTCCATTAGCTTATGTAAAAACAAATGTAGAGGGGACTTACAATGTACTTGAGGCCGCGAAGAATTTAAATTTTAAAAATGTAATATCAACCTCTACTAGTGAAGTTTACGGCTCATCACAATACTTGCCAATTGATGAAAAGCACCCTTTAAATGCACAATCTCCTTATGCAGCATCCAAAACAGCAGCAGATCAACTTTCAATTAGCTATCATCGATCTTTTAATTTGCCTGTAACAATTTTAAGACCTTTTAATACTTATGGACCAAGACAGTCGGAAAGAGCAGTAATTCCCAGAATAATTACACAGTGCCTGTTTGATAAAAATAAAAATTTAATACTAGGAAACACAACACCGACAAGAGACTTTAATTATGTTAGTGATATTTGTGAGTCTTACTTTCATATCTTGAAAAATAGAAAGATAATTGGTCAAATAATCAATGTAGGTGGAAGAACAAATATCTCAATAAAAAATTTAGCAAATAAAATTATTAAACTAACCGGTTCAAAAAAAAATATAAGTCGAAACAAAAATATATTTAGACCAAAACTAAGTGAAGTACAAAATCTTAAATGTGAAAATAAAAAGTTGTTAAAATATACAGACTGGAGACCAAAAACCGATTTGAATACTGGCTTAAAGAAAACTATAGACTGGATAAAAGTAAACAAATCAAAATATTTTAATAAGTACAAAATTTAAAAAATATGAATATTCTGTGTACAATTTGCGCAAGGAAGGGATCAAAAGGTTTAAAAAATAAAAACCTTTTAAAAATTAAAAATAAACATCTAATTTTTTATTCAATTGATCAGGCCAAAAAAGTAAAAGAAATTGATGATATTGTTATTTCAACAGATTTAGATATCCCACAGAACGAACTTAGAAAGAGGAATATAAAAGTTTTTTTTAAAAGGAAAGCAAGTTTGTCTACTCCAAAAGTTGGAAAGGTCCCAGTTATAAGAGATGCTTTAATAAAGGCTGAAAATTTTTATGGAAAAAAATACGATGTAATAATAGATTTAGATGTCACATCTCCTTTGAGGGATACTGAAGATATAATTAAGTCTTTAAAGAAATTCCTAAGAACAAATTCAAATAATCTTCTAAGTGTTTGTAAGTCAAGAAGAAATCCTTATTTTAATATGATTGAATTAAAAAAAAATATTCCTACTTTAAGTAAAAAAATCAAAAAAAATATCTTAAGAAGACAAGATGCCCCGGTGGTTTACGATATGAACGCTTCAATATATATTTGGAAAAAAAAATATCTCATGAAAACAAACAAATTATTTTCAAATAAAACGACTTTTTATGAGATGCCTTTCAACAGATCAATAGATATAGATAGTTTACATGATTTAGAGTCGGTTAAATATTTTATGAAGTGGAACTCACGTTCAATAAATGTTGATAGTATTCATGCAATCAAACCTTCAAAATTTTTTCTAAAAAAATGAAAAATAATAAATTAGCATTTGTATTAGGAGGGAACGGTGTAATCGGAAAAGAAATAGTAAAAAAATTATCACGTTCAGGTATAGAGATTGTTGTTCTGGACATAAAAATAGATAAAGAAATTTTAAATGAAAATATACATTTTTTTAAATTTGATGTTGCCAAAATAAAACAAGTTGAAAAAAAATATAGGTTACTGCTCTCAAAATTTAAATGTCCAAATTATTTCATAAATGCATCTTATCCAATTTCTAAAGAATGGGGAAAGATAACTTTTGAAAATCTAAAATCTAACGTATTAAGAAAAAATGTTGATTTGCATATGAATTCATCTGCCTGGTCTTCATTAAAAATGGCACAAGTAATGAAAAAAAACAAAATTAAAGGTAGTATTGTATTAATAAATTCGATCTATGGTTTACTTGGCCAAGATAAAAATTTATACAAAAATACAAATCTAAAACCAAATCCTGTATATTCACTCATTAAAAGTGGACTAATTAGTTATTCTAAAAATCTTGCTTCTTACTATGGGGAATACGGAATTAGAGTTAACACAATAATTTCTGGTGGAGTTGAAGGTCGCATAGCAGGATCAAAAAATTATCAAAACAAAAAATTTATTAAAAATTATAGTAATAAAACTCTCCTTAAGAGAATGGGAAAAACACAGGATATTTCGTCTGCTGTATTATTTTTATGTTCTAACGAGTCATCTTATATAACTGGAACTGATTTATACGTCGACGGAGGTTGGTCGGCAATTTAAGAACAATATTTTATGAATAAAGGAAATAAAGTACACATAATTGCGGAAATTGGTATAAATCACAATGGAAGCCTAACTATTGCAAAGAAATTAGTAAAAAAAGCCAAAGATTCTGGTGCCGATATAGCAAAATTTCAGGTTTTTAATACTGACTTATTTGTTGCTAAAAATGCTCCAGCCGCGAAATATCAAAAAAAAAACATAAAAAACAGCAGAGTAAAACAATACGATTTTTTAAAGAAACTTGAATTCTCAGAGAAAAATTTATTAAAGATTAAGAAACATTGTCAAAAGAATAATATTGAGTTTATGGCAACACCATTTGATAGAGAGAGTCTTAAAACATTAATAAAATTCAAAGTTAAAAAAATTAAAGTAGCATCATCAGATTTAAATAATTTTGAACTTTTAGATCTTATTCAAAAAACAAAAAAGCCAATAATTTTGTCATCTGGACTTTCAAGTATCAATGAGATTAAAAAAAGCCTAATTTTTTTAAATAAAAAAGGGTTAAAAAAAAATAAAACTACACTTTTACATTGTACAACTTCCTACCCGACTCCTGATAAAGAGATTAATTTAAGAGTACTTCAAAGTTTTAAAAAGCTTGGTGTTAAATTTGGATATTCAGATCATACAATTGGAAATGAGGCTGCTTTAGGGGCGGTTGCTCTTGGTGCGACAGTTATAGAAAAACATTTTACATTAAATAAAAATATGAAGGGACCTGATCATAAGGCTAGCGCAGACCCCAAACAATTTAAAGAACTAGTAAAAAGTATAAGAGTAATGGAAATGGCCTTGGGAGAAGAGCAAAAAAAAATAACTCCAAGCGAGAGAAAAAATTATTTTATCGCAAAAAGATCAATTTTCGCAATGAAAAATATAAGAAAAGGGGAGAGATTTACATCATCTAACTTGATTTGTTTAAGACCTGCTTCAGGCAAAAGCGCATCTATGTGGTTTAAATATTTGGGTAAAAAATCTAAAAGAAATTATCAAGCGGGAAAACCAATTTAGAAAATAATTCAAAGTAAAATAGTGATACTTTTTAAAAAAAAATTTACTTATAAAAAAAGTAAAAGTTGTAAAATACTTGTTTTAAGTAAAGATTTAACATTAAAAAATTATAAAAATATTAACATCTCATTTGAAATTATTAATATTTATTATTTACTGATAGCATTAAAAAATTTTATTTTTAAAAATAAAAATAATCACAATTTAAAGTCAATTTATTTGCAAATTTACCTTTTATCATTTAATCCAAAATTGATAATAGGAAATAATGTAGACCTTAGGATTTTTAGAATTAAAAAACTACTACCTGACGTCACATGTATATGCTATCAATTTGGATACGTAACAAAAAGCACAGCAAAAAAATTATATAAAAATAGCAAATTCAATTGTGATTATTTTCTAGCATTTCATAAAAACGACATAAGAATATTCAAAAGTTATATTAAATCACAATTTATAGTCACAGGAAGTATAAAGAATAATTTTACCTCTAAAATATACAAAAAAAGAAAATATATTACTTTTATTTCCGAATATAAAAAAATTTATTTAAAAAATATGAAATTTAAAAAAATTGAATACATAAAATATATTGTTAAATGTCTCGAAGAATTTTGTAAAAAGAATAATTATAAATTATTAATAGCATTAAGATCAAATAGAAATGATAAGAATTTGAGTCGGAAAGATGAAATAAATTTTTATAAAAATCTACTAAAAATCAATTTTTCTACAAATATTAATCAAAACCCTTATAGAGTAGCTGAAAAAAGTATTGTGTGTGTCGGTATTCATTCGAATCTTTGTTATGAACTTCTTTCAAGAGATGAAAAGGTTCTATTTATAAATTTGAATAAAAGCTTGTATCCTCCCGTTTATCAGATAAGAAAAAAAAAACTTATATTTATTGAAAAAAAAAGTAAAACAGAAATATTTGAAAAATTGAATAAATTAATTAATCTAAGTGGCACAAGCTGGAAAAAATATTCTAAAAATTTAAACAAGATATATTTCGACTCTAAAAATATTCAATTTTTAAATCTAATAAAAAAATCATTAAATAGATGACAAAAATTTTAATTTTAGGTACTGGTTCAATTGCTCAAAAACATTATAAAGCACTATCAAATTTGTCTTCTATTAGCGATGTAAAATTTTTTTCAAAAAGAAATAACTATAATTTTAAAAAAATTTCGAGTGATAGTGAAATTTTAAATTATAATCCAGATTATATAATTATTTGTTCAGAAACACATAGACATTATACTGACTTAAAAAAGATTAATAGTTTATTGAATAATAAAAAAATTTTGATTGAAAAACCACTTTTCCATAAAAAAATAAAATTGAATTTTAAATTAAGGAATAAAGTCTTCGTTGGATATCAATTGAGATATCATCCAATAATTAATAAATTTAAAAAAATAATCGAAAGAAGGGAGATTTCTTTTATAAAAGTAATTTGTAATTCATATTTACCCAATTGGAGACCTAGAAGAGATTACTCAAAAACTTACAGTGCTAATTCAAAAAGGGGTGGAGGAGTTTTATTAGATTTAAGCCATGAAATTGATTATTTATTATGGATACTAAAAAATTTTAAAGTTTACTTTTCACACAAAGTTAAAATATCAAAACTAAGAATTAATTCTGAAGATTATTCGTTTATTTTAGCAAAATATAAAAAAAATAAAATTTTAATTATTCAACTTGATTATTTTTCTAAAAATCAAAAAAGAGAAATAGAACTAAATGACGAAAAATTTAAATTTTTTGGAGATCTTAAAAAAAATTTTTATAAAGTTGTTAAAATTAAAAATGAAAAAAAAAGAAACATCAGTAAAATTAATAATCATGAACTTATAAAAAAGATGCATAACGATATACTAAGCAAGTCTAAAATAAAGAAAGTATGCACCTTAACTGATGGAGTTAGGGTATTAAATAAAATAGAAGAAATTAATAAAGTGAGAATATGAAGATTGTAGCAATTATACCAATAAAGAAAAAATCTGTAAGAGTTAAGAACAAAAACTTTAGATTAATAAATAAAAAACCACTTTTTGAATATACACTTGAGAAATTAAAATATTGTAAATTTGATGAAGTTTACGTCGATAGTGATAGTGAAAATGTAAAAACTTACTGTAAAAAAAATAAAATTAATTTTATTGAAAGATTGCCAAAATTAGCAACTAAAAATGCAAATGGAAATAATCTACTACTTTATCACTCTAAAATTATTGAAGCCGATATATATTTTCAAATCTTTGTAACATCGCCCTTATTAAAAATATCAACAATAAATAATTGTATAAATATATTAAAAAAAAATACAAAAAAGTACGACTCAATATTAACTATTCAAAAAATTTATTCGTGGTTTTGGTTCAACAAAAAACCTATTAATTATAATCCTAGAGTTTTACCAAGAAGCCAAGACGCTAAACCGGTAACTTTAGAAACAACTGGACTTTACGGAATAACAAAAAAATCATTAATTAAGTACAAATCTAGGATCGGTAAAAAACCTCATTTTTATAAAGTAAGTGAAAATGAAAACATTGATTTAGATAACGAAAAAGATTTTAAGTTTTTGGAATTTGTTTTGAACAATAAAAATTAAATGAATATTATTTTAGGTGAAGATTTAGAAGAATTAAATTTTATTTTAAGAAATATAAAAAACATTAATTCTGATTTTTATATTGTACCTTTAAATCTTGATACACTCATTTTTTGTGTTAAAAAAAAAATAAACTTTTTAAATCCGATGGATTATATTGAAAATAGTTTTCATGAAAAGGTATTACTTTCCTCAAGTGAACTACTAAAAAAATTAAATTATGGAAATATCGATACTGACTCTCATCAAAAAGATTATAAAAATTATATTAGGAAAAAGTATAATCAGATTTTTTTTTCTTATTTTTTAATAGATCAAATTATAAAAAAAAAGAATGTAAAAAATATTTACGTATCAGGATGGGAAAACTTTACTAATGATATTAATAAATTTAATAACAATTACTATCTCACAACCATAGTAAATGAATACTTTAAAGAAAGAGTAAAAATATTAAGTATTGAGAAAAACAAAAATGAAAACGTTTTAGATAATTGTTATAATTATTCTTTATCACCCTTTGTTGATACTAAAAAAAAGAAGATTATAATTACAAGTAGAGGATATAATATTTATAGAATAATACTTGTTAGTTTATTTTTAAGATACTCCGTCTATATAATTTCTGAAAATAATGTTAATTTTTTTATAAAAAATATTTCTAAATTTTTTGGCATAAATTTTTTAATATTTAAAAAAAGAGAAATAAACAAGGTTTTAAATTTTTATATCAAAGACATAAATTTCACTTTTGAAAATATTAATTTTTCAAATTTATTGAATTTATCAAAAAAATATTTTGAATTAAAGTTGACTGATACATATTATAAATCACAAAGTATTAAAAAATTATTGCAAGAAAACAAAATAGACTTAGTGGTTTCGGTAATTGCTAGGGGATATCAGGGCAGTGCAGTGGATTATGCAAAAAAACTTAAAATTAAAACATTGGGGATTACGCACGGTACAATTTCAAAGAATTTCAATAAAATTGATAAAATTTACAAAAAAATAATCTCTGAAGCAGTATTTAGTAAAAACTATGATTTTTTTCCTTTACAAACTAAAATTACTTCAGAAGCAGCTGAAACACATTCACTACCAAAATTAAATTTGAAAACAGGAAACCTTATATTTGCTGAAAATTTTCTTAAATTTGGGAAAAAAAATAAAATTTTATATGCAGTTACCAATAAAAATTTTAACCAAATGCATTTTCATGGCGTTGAATTATTTTTTGAATTTTACAAAAACCTAGAGTTGCTTAATGACCTTGCAAAATCTAATGGTTATGAAATTTTAGTAAACTTACATCCAAGTGTAAGCAATTACAGTCTTGAGAATTTAAAACAGCTATTTAAAAATTTGTCTTTTACAAAAAAAAAAATTTCATCCTGCTTAAAAAAAGCATTTGTAACTATAAGCTATTCTTCAACTGTAATAGAGGACTCTATTTGCTCAGATGTTCCAGTTATTTTATTTGATAATTGGAATAGATATAAGCACTGTGAAAGTGAAAATAAATTTTTTGATAGAAATAAACCAATTTATTATGTTACCTCGTTAAACAACCTAAAAATTTGTATTGAAAATATTAAAAATAAAGAAACAGACTTCAGCGATATAAAATATGGAAGTAATTGTTTTAAAAATATTTATAGCTTGTTAAATAAAATAATTTAAATTATGAAAATTTTAGTTATCGGAGGTAATGGTTTTATTGGATCGAAGGTCTCATATACTCTTTTGAAAAATGGCCATAGAGTAACAATATTAGATAATAAAAAAAACAAAAAAACAGACAAAAATATTAAATTTATTTATGGTGATATAAGAAATATAAAATCATTATCAAAAGCAATAAGTGGTAATGATATTGTTTTTAATTTTGCTGCACTATCAGATATTGATATGGCAAGAAACATGCCATCTGAAACAATAATTTTAAATATTTTGGCTGTTTCAAATATTCTCAAAATTTGTAAAATGAAAAAAATTAAAAGATTTATTCAAGCAAGCACAATTTATGCTTTAAGTGAAGAAGGTGGTTTTTATGCTAGAAGCAAAAGAGCTGCAGAAGATTACATATTAGAATTCAATAAAATTTATAATACCAATTTTACAATTTTAAGATTTGGATCACTTTATGGAGAGGGAGCAGATTCTAATAATGGAATTAACAAACTTATTTTATCTGGTAAAAATAAAAAAAAATTAGTTTATAGAGGAAATGCAAGTGCGACAAGAAGATATATTAATATTCAAGATGCAGCTGAACTATGTGTACAAATTTTAAGCAATAAGTACAAGAATAAGATAATAAATATTACAGGAAAAAAGGTTATAAAAATTAAAAATGTATTAAATTTTTTATCAATTAAATTAGGTATAAAAAAAGACAAGATTATATACAAAAATGAAAAAAATACAGGACATTATTCAAAAAAACCAACAGTTTTAAAGTTAAGGCCAAGTAAAAATCTTTATATTAAAAAAGAAAAAAATATATATAGAGTTATTAGTAAACTTATAAATGATTGATAATAATTTAATAAAAAAATTTAGAAAAAAATTGACAAGTAGAAACTCTTCAGTCATTGGAGGTTGGGTTCAAATCTGTGAACCAACTATTGTTGAAATTGTTAGTAGTTACAAATATGATTTTGTTTGCTTTGATTTAGAACATGGACTTTTTTCAACTACTAATTTAGCTAATCTTGTTCGAGCTGCCAAGATAAATAAAAAAATATCCTTAGCAAGACTTCCAAACAAAAATAAAGACTTCTGCTCACAAGTTTTGGATACAGGTTGTGATGGTGTTATTGTGCCAAACATAAAAACATCAAAAGAGCTAATTGAACTCAGAAATTTGATCCATTATCCACCTAAAGGTAAAAGAGGAGTAGGTTTTTCTAGAGAAAATTTATTCAGTAAATACTTCACAAAAAAAATTAAAATTAGAAAGAGTCCAATATTTGTTGCTATGATTGAAAGCAGGGAGGGTATAAAAAACCTTAAAAGTATTTTAGGTGTTAAAGGATTAGATGCAATATTAATTGGACCCTACGATCTTTCTTCGTCATTAGGAATAACTGGTAAGTTTAACCATAAAAAGTTCAAGGAAGCAATTTCATATATAAAAAAAGTTACAAAAAAAAAGAAAATTCCAGTTGGTATTCATATTTTAGAAAATAATTTTAGTGCATTACACGAATATAAAAAACAAGGATATAGCTTTTTGCCATATTGTACAGATGGTATGCTTCTTAACACTGCAATCAAATCTTCTTTTAAAAAAAAATAATGAATATAGTTTGTATTATCCCAGCACGTATGGAAAGCACTAGATTTCCAGGTAAACCAATGCACAAAATAAATGGTTTACCTATGATAGAGAGGGTTTATAGAAATGTTAAAAAAAATCCTATTTTATCCGATGTAGTTGTTGCCACATGTAATAAAGAAATTTTTAATCACATTAATTTGATTGGCGGAGAAGCTGTCATGACAAGCAAAAAGCATAAACGAGCTTCTGACAGAAGTTACGAAGCACTCAAAAAAATTGAAAAAAAAAATAAAAAAAAGTACGAAATTGTTGTCATGGTTCAAGGTGATGAACCAATGGTGCATCCTGATATGATTAATGAAGCAGTAAAACCAATGTTAAAAGACAGAAAAATTAAAGTATTGAATTTAATGGGTAATATTAAAAATAAAAAAGAATTTCTTGATCCAAATTGTATTAAGGTTGTCTGTGATAAAAAACTAAACGCAATGTATTTTTCAAGATCAGCATTACCTTTTTTAAAATTTAAAAAAGGGCAAAATATAAAAAAACAAGTATGTATAATTCCTTTCAGAAGAGATTTTTTAATTACTTACAATAGTTTAAAACCAACAATTCTTGAGAAGATAGAGTCGATTGATATGCTGAGGGTATTAGAAAATGGTTTTGAAGTAAAAATGGCCAAAACAAAACATTTTACCCAAGCAGTTGATACTAAATCCGATGCGCTTAAAGTTGCAAAACTTATTAGAAGAAAATAAATGAAGAGAAAAATAATTAAACTCATTAACTACATTTTAAATATTTTTAATTTTCAAATGATAATTACACGAAAAAAAAGTCAAAACTTTGATTTGGTTGATAAAAATAGTTGGTTACCTTTTCTTGAGTACGATAATTATTTTAGCAAATACATCAAAAGTTTAGAAAAAACTGATCAAGTAGAAACTGATAATCTTTTAAAAAGATTAAGAATGTACAGTTTAGTTCAATTAGTAAATTATATAATTAAAAAAAATGAATTTAAAAACAAACAGGATCTTAATTTTGCAGAATGTGGCTGCTGGAAGGGTACATCAGCATATTTAATCTCCTCAATGTTAAAAGGAAATTTTGAAGGAAAATTTTATATTTTTGACTCTTTTGAAGGCTTATCAGAATTTAAAAAAAAAGATTTTATAGAAAATTTAAATTTTAGTAATTCAAAAATGCTAGATAATCACTCACGAAAGTATTTTGCTTCTAACGAGAGTAAAGTTAAATCAGTTTTGAGTGAATTTAATTTTATAAATATTCAAAAAGGTTGGATACCAAGTAAATTTAAAAATTTTTCAGATAAAAAGTTTACTTTTGTTCACGTTGATGTTGATTTGTATGAACCTACCCTTGAATGTTTAAAATTTTTTTATCCAAGATTGGAAAAAAATGGAATAATTGTAGCTGATGATTATAATTCAACAACGTATCCCGGCGTTAAAACAGCCTGGGATGAATTTTTTTTAGATAAGAAAAAAGACATCACATTTTCTTATGAAAGTCCACTTGGATCTGCGTTTATAATAAAATAAAAAAATGAAATTTCCGTCGAATTGTCCTTTGTGTAGATCAAGAGTTAAAAGCCCATCAATTGTTACAAAGCATATATATGGTGACAAAAGTAGGTCAAAATCATTTTATATTTGTTCATCATGCGATGTAAGATTTATGTTTCCAAGACTTACTCCACTACAAGAAAAGATCTTTTACAAAAAAGAATTTGAGGGATTTATGAATAAAAGAGCAGGTAACTCACAAGGGTGGCTTAATGCAGAAGAACATGTAAAAAAAAATAAAACTACATTTGAAAGAAGATTTAAATATATTAAAAAACATCTTAAAAAAAATTCAGATATTCTAGAAATCGGTTGCTCATCTGGTTTTATGCTTTATCCTCTTAGAAAACTTGGCCACAAATGTCACGGAATAGAACCATCAGGTTATTTCGAAAAATATCTAAAAAGAAAAAAAATAAATACTTATAAAACATTAGACATCTTGTTAAAAAAAAATATTAAATTTGATTTAATTATTCACTTTTTCGTTTTAGAGCATATATCTGAGCCATTAGATTTTTTAAAAAAATTAATATCCTTGTTAAAAAAAAAGGGAAAAATAATTTTCGAAATACCAAATGTTGCGGAACCTCTTCATACTATTTACACGATTAAAGAATTTGAAAAATTTTACTGGAGCATAGCGCATCCATGGTATTTTAACGAAAAATCATTAAAATTTTTAATGAATAAATTAAGCAAAAAATACAATATTGAACTTGATCAGAGATACGATCTATCAAATCATTTAAACTGGATAATAAATGGTAAACCAGGTGGAATGAAAAAATTTTCACATCTTTTGGGAAAAAATTTGGAAAGACAATATAAAAACAAATTATTAAAAAGTAAAAAATGTGACACTTTGATTGGAATTATAAATAATGGTTAATAAAAAAATTCTTATTACAGGAGTTGCTGGATTTATTGGATCAAAAATTGCATCAAAGTTCGCAAATTCTGGTTATGAGGTGATAGGTATTGACGATTTATCTGGCGGGAAAATAAATAATGTTCCAAAAAATATTAAGTTTATTAAAATGGATTTATCCAACAAAAAACTTTATGGAAAAATACCTAAAAATTGTAGATCAATATTTCATTTAGCAGGACAATCATCAGGTGAAATAAGCTTTCATGAGCCAGTTAATGATCTTAAAAAAAATGTTATTTCAACATTAAATTTATTAGATTACGGCATCAAAAATAAAGCAAAGATATTTTATTATGCAAGCTCAATGTCTGTGTATGGAAAAAGTAATAAAAATAAATTTTCTGAGCATGATATTTGTAAGCCTTTATCAAATTATGGAAATGGTAAAATTGCTTCAGAAAACTATATTAGAAATTATAAAGAAAAACTACCCTTTGTTATTTTTAGGATGTTTAATGTTTATGGTCCTGGACAGGATATGAAAAACCTAAAGCAAGGAATGGTAAGTATCTATTTATCCCAAGCGCTTAATAAAAAAAAAATTATTGTAAAAGGTTCGTTGAATAGAAAAAGAGACTTTATTTTTATAGATGATGTCGTGGATTGTTGGTTTAAATCATTCCATAGCAGAATCAAAAACGAAACTATTAATCTTGGAACAGGAAAATCTATAAGTGTGAGAAAATTATTAAGATTAATACAAAAAAAAATTTTAGGGACAAAAATTAAAGTAATTAAAGGAACACCAGGTGATCAGTTTAGTGTTTGTGCAAATAATAATATTTTAAGAAAAAAACTTAACATTAAAACATTTATAAATATTGATGAAGGCTTAACTAAATTTATAAATTATTTTAATTAAAATTTTGTAGATAAATGAATTTCGAAAAAAAAATACTTAAATTCTATAAATATCTTAGGTTTAAAAATATTGATACCAGTCTTAGTACTTTTTGCCACTTTTCATGTTCCGAAGCAGTTTTTGGGCATCATTTCTTTAAAAAAAAATTTCTAAGTCAAAAAAATAATACTTCATTAATTTTAAATTATTTAAAACATTTATTTGGTGTAGCTAAACTTAATAACATTGAAATAATCCAAGATTCATCAAAAAAAGAATTTAAAAAAATATTTGTATCTTGGGCAAGATATAAAGATTTTGATAAAAATGGTGATTATAATGACAGATATACTAACGTTAAATCAAAAAATTATAAAAATTTTTGTTTTTTTTTAATTTACTCAGATGAAAAATTACCTAAGCAAATATCTAAAAATATTGTAATTCTTAAAATGGAAAATAAAACAAATTATTTATTATCAATTCCTAATTTATTTAAAATTTTAATAAAGTATAATTTTAATATAATAAATTTTTTACACTATGGAACTTTCTCATCACAATTTGCTATTTTTTTCCACAAAAAATTTTCTGAAATATTTAATTTAAGTAATATAAATAAAATTTTTATGCCATACGAAGGGCAACAATTTCAAAATTATTTAATAGAACAAATGAGAAAGAATAATTTTAATACACTTTCAGTTGGATATTTATCACACACACATCCTTATCCCATAGATTTAATTAAAAGAGAAGGTGCACCTGACAAAGTCTTTATTCATTCAAAGGTACAACAGGGGTATTTGGTTAAAAATTTAGGATGGAGTAAAAGAGAAACCCAACTAATTAGTTCTCCAAGACTTAAGAAAATTAGACGTGAAAATTTTCATGGCAAAGTTTTTTTACCTTATAAAATTAATAACTCTCAATTATTCGTTAAAGAGTTTTCCAACTTTATAAAAACAAGTGATAATTGCTCTTTACCTTATTTAAAATTAATTAATCACCCACATCCATATAATTTGTCAGAACAGAAAAATTTAAGAAACAGCTTAAAAAAAATAATCAAAAATAATAAGATTAAATTCAAGTCGAATTGTAAAAATAAATTTTCTGTAATAATTGGAATTTCTACGACAATTTTTTATGCTCTAGAACATGGAACAAAAGTTCTTCACTTTCACAATGGACATTTTTTGCAAAAATTAAGTAATAACCTGTGGAAAAACCTTAAAATTAATAACATAAGTAATTATGTTTCTGAATACAAAATTAACACATTTGGAAATTATATAAAAATGAGTAATAAATTAAATAATAGGATTTTATGATGACAAATAAATTAGGAAAAAACTATTTAGTAAGTAGTATTAAAAAGAGTTTAGATAAAAAAAATTACAAATTTAATTATAATATTAAAAAAAATATTAATATCCTTAAAGATAAATATTTGGACAAGGGGAAGCACTATATAATTATTAAAAATTTTGAAAAAAACGATAAGACAATCAAAACTAAACTGTTAAAATTTGCAAAATTATTTGGAAATTTAGTATCTCAAGATAGAAAGGGAAATAAAATTGTAAATATAACGCCTGACGTAAAAACTTTAAGAGGCAACTCATCTCAACAAAATAGAAAAAAATTAAGATATCATAAAACCAATTTAGGTGGATCAATACACTCGGATGGACCTCAATTAAATCATCCACCAAAATACGTCATAATGGCGTGTGTATTTCAATCTAAAAAGGGAGGAGATTCAATAATTGTTAATACAAAGAAAATTTATGATTATTTAAAAAAATTTGACAAGAAAAATGTCAAGATACTTAAAAAAAAATTTATTTTTGAAAAAAGAGGTTTTTCTACTAAAAAAAATAAAATTATAAAAAAACCAATATTCATTGAAAAAAAAAATAAATTCTTATTTAGATACTTAAAAGATTACGTTTTAAAAGGTTACGAATTATCAAAAATAAAATTAAGTGATAGTGAAAAAAAATCATTATCTAATTTAGATAATTTACTAGATAAAAGAAGATTTCAAAAAAAATATAAATTAAATAGTGGAGACTTAATCTTATTAAATAATTATTATTTGGCTCATGGCAGATCTAGTTTTAAAATAGATCAAAATAGACAAAGATCAATTTATAGAGTGTGGGTAAATTGAAAAAAATTAATAATTTAACGACCTTAATTATTGCTGCAGGGGTTGGAAAAAGGATGGGTAAAGTTGGAAAAGATACTCCTAAATGTCTTCTTAAATTAAATAATTTCACTGTAATTGAAAGAATTTTAAATCAGTTAAAATCTCTAGGTATAAAAGAAAATATATATATGATAATTGGTTATAAGTCAGAAATGATCATAAATTATTTAAAAAAAAAAAATTTCAATATTAAATTTATAAAAATTGATAATTATAGAAAAGGTCATTCATACACATTTTATTATTTTAAAAGATTTTGGAATAAAATAAGTTCAAAGTCCTTAATTTTTTTACATGCAGATATAGTATTTGATAGAAAATTTTTAAAAAATATTATTTATTCAAAGAAAAAAAATTTAATTGGCATTAAGAAGTCCAATTATGAAAGATTAAAATCAAATGTTTTTCATGTAAGGCTTGACCAAGATTGTGTTGTTAAAGAAATCAATTTAAAAAAAAATCTTAAAAATAAAAGAGTTTATGGAGAAATAATTGGTATAAATAAATTTTCTAGAGAGCTATTAAATAAAATATTCATATATATGCAGAAAAGATTTAAAATCAAAAAAAACCAAAATTTATCTTGGGAAATTTTAATTAATTCATTTATTCAATTAAATAAAAATCATTTATTCGCACTAAAAAAACAAAATTTTAAATGGATTAATATTAATAGAATTAAAGATTATAAAATTGCCAAAAATATGGTGAAAAATATATGAAATCGAGAAGTTCAACAAAAAAAGTTTATGTAGCCATTTCTGCAGATATTTTGCATGAGGGACATATGAATGTCTTAAGAAAAGCAGCAAAACTTGGGAACGTAACTATTGGAATTTTAACAGATAAAGCGATAACCTCTTACAGAAAGTTACCGCATTTAAATTATTCTCAAAGGGAGATAATAATTAAAAATTTAAAATATGTCAAAAATGTAGTTCCTCAAAATACATTAGATTATTCCCAAAATCTTTTAAAATTAAAACCTGATTATGTTGTCCATGGCGATGATTGGAAATTTGGGATACAAAAAAAAACGAGAAAAAAAGTTATTAAAATATTAAAAAAATGGTCAGGAAAATTAGTTGAAATTCCGTACACAAAAAATGTTTAAAAATCTTTATTTAAAGAAAAAACTTTAACGACAGGTACAACACCTGATGTTCGTAAATCAAAACTGACAAGATTGATTGAGGCGAAAGATATAGTAAGATTTTTAGAAGTTCATAACCCAATAGGAGGCTTAATTGTTGAAAATACAAGTTTAAAAGAAAAAGAAAAGTTTTTTGAGTTCGATGGCATGTGGTCATCTAGCTTGACAGACTCTACCTCAAGAGGAAAACCTGACAATCGATCTGTTGATATTTCTTCTAGATTGGGAGGATTGAATGAAACTTTAGAGGTCACGACAAAGCCAATTATTTTTGATGCAGATAATGGAGGAAGAATAGAGCATATTTCCTATACAGTAAAATCATTAGAAAGAAGTGGTGTTTCAGCTGTAATTATAGAGGATAAAATCGGTCTTAAAAAAAATTCACTTTTTTCAAATCAATCTGGAGCAAAACAAGACAACATAAATGATTTTTGTAAAAAAATTAAAGCTGCGAAAAAAGCAAAAATATCTAATGATTTTATGATCATAGCTAGAATAGAGAGTTTTATTCTTGGTAAAGGTCTTAAGGATGCAATTAAAAGAGCAAATTGGTACTCCCAAGCAGGTGCTGACGCAATTTTAATACATAGTAAGGAAAAAACCCCAGATCAAATCTTTAAATTTGCAAAAATCTTTCGAAAAAGTAAGTTTAAAAAACCTCTAGTTGCAGTTCCTTCAACTTACTCAAAAACTTCAGAAAAAGAACTTGTTAAAAATGGTTTTAAAATTGTTATTTATGCCAATCATTTACTAAGAGCGGCTTACCCTGCAATGGTTACTGCAGCAAAATCAATTTTGAAAAATAAAAGAAGTTTTCCTGCTGAAAAACAATTAGCTTCAATAAACGAAATTCTCAATTTAGTTAGATAATATAGTGATATTTGCAAAAGATTTACATAATTTTTTTAAACAAAAAAAAATTGATTTTTTTACTGGTGTGCCAGATAGCGTTTTAAAAAATTTTACTAAATTAATCGAGATAAAAAAAAAACATGTAATAGCTGCAAATGAAGGTAATGCAATAGCTATAGCTTCTGGATATTATTTAGCCAAAAAAAAATACCTTGTGTTTATATGCAAAACTCTGGTCTAGGAAACGCAATAAATCCACTTGCATCTTTAACGCATTCAAATGTTTATTCAATACCGATGTTATTGTTAATTGGTTGGCGAGGATCTCCAAATCAAAATGATGAACCCCAACATAAAACGAAAGGTATAATTACCCAAGAAATACTTAAATTACTTAAAATAAAAAACTGCGTAATAAATAGTAAAAAGGATTTAAAGAAACTAAATAAACTTCTAAAACACAGCATGTCTAAAAAAGAACCTGTTGCATGTTTGATAAAAAACAAAACTATTCTAAGTGATAAAAATTATAATTTAACTAGTTTTAATAATGGTTTGAAGAGACATGAAATTATAAAAAAGTTTCTTAAAATAATACCAAATAAAACTAATATAGTTGCTACCACAGGTTATACTTCGAGAGAACTATACCAAATTAGAAAGAGCAATAATTTATTTACAGGCAAGGATTTTTATATGGTAGGTGCAATGGGACATGCATCAAACTTAGCTTTAGGTTTTTCATTGTTTTCAAAAAAAACAGTAATTTGTCTTGATGGAGATGGATCCATTTTAATGCATCTAGGTTCATTAGGAACAAATGCTTTTTTTGGTGGAAAAAATTTCAAACATATTTTGTTTAACAATAACTCACACGAGTCTGTTGGTGGACAAAAAACTGTTTCAGGTAATATAAACTTTAAAAATTTGACAAGATCTTTAGGTTATAAAAAATATTTATTTTGTAATAAAAATAATAATATTACAAAAACTATAATTAAGTTTCTTAAATTAAAAGGACCTGTTTTTTTAGAATTTAAGATACAAAATCAAAGTCTCAAAAACCTTAGTAGACCAAAAAAATTAAAAAAAATAAAAAATAATTTTATTTCAAAATAAAATGAACTTTAAAAATGACTTAAATAAAATAATTAAAGAAATTAAAAATACATATAATAAAAAAATTTTTGTGCTTACCGGAAAAAATTCTTATTTTAAATCTGGTGCTGATAAAATTTTTAACAAAATTTTAAGTAAAAAAAATACCGTATTTTTTTTTAAAAAAGAAAAAATACCTAAAATAAAAGAATTACAAAATATATTTTTTAAAATTAATAAATTTAAACCAGATATCTTTGTAAGTATAGGAGGAGGGACAATAATCGATTATTCTAAAATTATTAATACTCTTACAAACAATAAAAAATTATCACAAAAAATTGTTTCAGGTAATTTAAAAATCAAAAATAGAAGGTTTAAGCTACATGTTATTCCTACAACTGCCGGTTCTGGGGCTGAAGTTACTGAGAATGCAGTTATTTACGTTAATTCAAAAAAGTACTCATTAGAAAATAAAAGTTTAAAACCATTTGCGTATTATCTAATTCCCAGTCTTGTAAAAAATTCAAATTTAAAATTGAAGTCCACATCAGGCTTCGATGCAATTTCTCAGGCAATTGAGTCAATTCTTTCAAATAAAGCAAATTTTAAAAGTATTAATTACGCAAAAAGATCATTAAAACTATCAGTAAGATATTATAAAAAATTTTTAAAAAATAATTCAAACCTTAATACTTATAAAATGCAACAAGCTGCGAATTTTTCTGGAAAAGCAATAAATATTTCAAAAACTACTGCACCACATGCAGTATCTTATCCATTCACATCTTTGTTTAATATTGATCATGGCCATGCAGTATCGATTACACTTGATAAGTTTTTACTTTTTAATTTTATTCATATTGATAAATCTAAAAACCCAAATTTGTTAAAAAAAAAATACCAATTAATTTTTAAATTAACTAAAAGTAAGAATATTTTTGGATTAATCAGTTTTATAAAAGACTTAAAATTATTAGGAAATCTTGAAGATAATTTTAAAAAACTAAAAATTGATATTGATAAAAATAAGAACTTAATATTATCAGGCATAAGTGAAAAGAGACTTAAAAACAATCCAATATCTATTACTCGAAATGATGTTTATTCAATTATAAAAAATTATTAAAATGCGAAAAATTACAATCGATAAAAAAAAAGGTATTTTATTTTGGGTTACTGGTCTTTCTGGCTCAGGAAAAACAACCATATCTCAATTGATTAAAAAAGAAATTATAAAAACTTATGGACCCACTGTTTTAGTAAGCGGGGATAATTTAAGAAAAATATTTGACTTTAAAGGATATGGAAAAAAAGAAAGATTAAATCTTTCAAGAAAGTTTTGTAAATTTGCAAAGTTTGTTACTGATCAAAAAATTAACTTAATTTTTGCTATTGTTGGTTTGATGAACGAACCAAGAAATTGGAATAGAAAAAATATAAAAAACTACGTCGAAATTTATATAAAATCAGATTTAAAAAAAATAATTAGTCATAAAGCAAAAAAAATTTACCATAGAAAAAGAAAAGAAAAAATTGTTGGTCTAAGTATCAGGCCAGAGTTCCCTAAAAATCCACACATAACAATAACTAATAATTTTAAATACGATACCAAACACCTTTCAGCCAAGCTAATAAAAGAAATTAAAAAGAAAATAAATTAATTAGATTATGAAAATAATAGTTTTAATTGGTGGAGGTAGATCAGGAATTGATTTTTTACAAAGTCTATTTGATCAACATCCAGAGGTTTCACAATTACCTGGGGTATTTTATTTTGATAAATTTTGGAAAGAGGTAAAAAACGAAAAAAATATTGGTGTTATTTCAAAAAAATTCACACAAGATTATGAAAAATTTTTTGACTCCAGATTAAATAAAATGGAAAGACACTATATGCTTGGTAAAGATAAAAATAGTTACTATAAAGTAAACAAAAACATATTTGAGAAAGAATTTTTAAACTTTTTTAAATCAAATGTTTATAATAAATATAATTTAATACGATCTATTCACCTTGCTTATTCTGCTGCTTCAGGAGAAACAATGCAGAGTAAAAAAATTATAATTTTACATCTTCATCATGTTTTCAGGCTTCAAGTAATGGAAAATATTGACTATGAATGCATCTATACTATTAGAGATCCACTAGCTTCTTACACATCATTAATGAAAAATTGGTACAATGTCAGAGGCACTAAACAACAGATACCATCGGTTTATTATTATCATGTTAATAGAATGTTTAATGGATTGAGAGATACATTAAATTACAACAAAAAAACTTATGTAATCAAATTAGAAGATCTACATAAAAAGAATTTAGAAGTTATGAAATCCTTGTGTAAAAAAATTAATATTAATTACGATAGTGTCATGCAATATTCAACCTATCATGGTAAATCTTGGTGGGGAGATAAAGTAAGTGGAAGAGATCTTAACGGAGTAAATCCAAATTTTAAAAATAATTTTGATGAGAAACTTTTCTTTAAAAAGGATATTGAATGTATTGAGTACTACATGAAGTTTTTCTTGTTAAAATACCAATATCCTTTTAGATCCAAAGAACTTAAGTTAACTTTTTTAAAATATTTACCTTTTAAAATTGAATTTATAATATGGTTGAAGACAATTTTAAGTTTGAATTTGAAAGAGATTTTATTGATACCTTTGTTATGGTATAGAAAAACTAAGATGATGAGCAAAAAAAATTATAAAAATGTTGTTTTTCCAGATCCGATAGGATAGGTAAATTAGTCTAATGTCAGATATTGAATTTTTAAAAAATTACTTCAAAAGCCTTCAAAATTTAATAAATAACGAAAATTATTTAAAAGATCTTGTTTTGGTCAAAGATATATTAAAAAAAACGCACTCAGAAGGAAAAAAAACAATGATATTTGGAAATGGTGGCAGCGCTGCTATAGCTAGTCATTTTAGCGTTGATCTGACTAAAAATGCCAGAGTAAGATGTGTAAACTACAATGAGTCAGATTTATTAACCTGTTTTTCAAATGATTTCGGTTATGAAAAATGGGTAGAGAAAGCGATAGAATTTTATGCGGATGAAGGTGATAATGTAATTTTAATATCTGCAGGTGGAAATTCACCTAATATGGTTAATGGAGCAAAGCAATCCAAGAAAAAAAAAATAGGAAAAATTATTACGTTCACTGGTAATGACAAAAATAATAATTTATCAAAGCTTGGAGATATTAATTTTTGGGTTAATAGTAAAGCATATAATCATATTGAGAATGTTCACCAGATTTTACTTTTGTCACTAGTTGATTTAATTATTGGCAAAACTGAATATCCTCCAAATTAATCTAATAAATTGAAAACAAATAATTCTTTTTTAAAAAGTTATAAAAACTTAAAGGTTTTGGTAACCGGATCAACTGGATTTAAAGGCGCGTGGTTATCCCATTGGTTATGTTTACTAGGTTCAAAAGTAATTGGAGTGGGTTTAAAACCAGAAAAAGATGCGGTAATATTTGAATCTTTTAAACTTAATAAAAAAATTAAACAATATTTCACAGATATAAAAAATTTTAATAATATTAATAATATTATTAAAAAAGAAAAACCAGATATAATTTTTCATCTTGCTGCACAATCTATCGTTTCTTCAGGTTTTGAAAATCCAATTGAAACTTTTGGAACAAATATTGGTGGGAGTATTAATATATTAGAGTCAGTAAGGATTAATAACGTTCCTAATTTAGTTTATATTACTTCTGACAAGTGTTATCTCAACTTGGATAAATCAACTAGTTATAAAGAAATAGATATCCTTGGTGGTATAGATAATTATTCTTCCTCAAAAGCAAGTGCTGAACTTGTATTTTCATCATATTTTCAAAGTTATTTTAAAAAAAATTTTTTATGTTTAGCTAGTGCAAGAGCTGGAAATGTAATAGGTGGGGGGGATTTTAAAAAAAATAGAATAGTTCCTGATGTAATTAAATCTCTTAGATACCAAAAGAAAATATTATTAAGAAATCCAAATGCAACAAGACCTTGGCAACATGTTTTAGAACCATTATCAGGATACCTTTTATTAGGCCATAAATTAATTAATAAAAAACTAAAATCTAATTTAATTCCAAGTTGGAATTTTGGTCCACATAAAAGAAACTGTAAAAAAGTTAAATTTATTGTCCAATTACTTGTAAGTGAATGGGGAAATAAACAAAAAATTATTTTTAAAAAAAATAAAGATTTTCATGAGTCAAAATTTCTAAGTCTTAATTGTAATAAAGCAAAAAAAGAACTTCAATGGAAACCAAGATTAAATTTATCTGAGACAATCAATTTAACAGTAAATTGGTATAAACATTATTTTAATCAAAATAATTTAGATAGCATTACAAATAACCAGATAGAATTTTTTACTGATAAATAATTTCTATGAAAAAGTGTAGAATCTGTGGTCACAAAATCAAGAAGATAATTTATTTTGGAAAAATTGCACTTGTTGGAAATTTTTATAAAAAAAAAACAAAACAAAAAAAATACGATATAAGTCTTAATTACTGTCTAAAATGTAAACATGTACAAATATCAGAAAAATTAAATCCAAAATTGCTGTTTAAAAACTATTTATGGGAAACTGGAATATCCAAAAGTAATATATTAATTTTAAAAAAATTATTAAGTAATTTAAAAAAATTTGGTATGAACAAAAATTCTAAAGTATTAGAAATAGCTAGCAATGATGGATCATTTATTAAAATTTTAAAAAAAAGATTTAATTCTTTTGTAATTGGAGTAGATCCCGCTAAAAATCTTGCCAAAACAGCAAATTCTCAAAAAATTTATACTATAAATGATTATTTTAATTTTAAACTTTCACACTCAATTAAAAAAAAATTCAGTAAATTTGATTTTATCTTTGCAAGAAATGTTATTGCACATTTAAGTAATCCAAACTCAGTTTTTAAAGGTATTGAGAATTTAATTAAGGATGAGGGAATATTTGCTTTAGAGGTGCCACACTTACTTAATATTTACAAAGATAACCAATACGATAATATTTTTCATGAACACGTTGGATTTCATAGCGTGAAATCAATAATAGATCTTTGTAAATTAAATAAACTAAAATTATTTGATGTAGAAAAAGTTGATTCTCAAGGTGGTTCAATTAGATGTTATATATGTAAAGTTAATTCAAAAAAAATGATTTCAAAAAAAGTAGAAGGAATCCTAAAAAGTGAAAAAAAAGCAAAAATATTTTCTGGAAAGATTTTAGAAAAATTTAAAATAAAAATTAAAAAACACAACAGTCTTATGTACAATTTAATTCATAAACTTAAAATGAAAAATTATAAAATATCAGTTTATGGAGCATCAGGAAAAGGACAGGCTTTGATGCAGTTTTTGAAAATTGACAATAAGTTGATAGACCATGTTTATGATAAAAGTAAATTAAAACAAGGTCGTTTTACCCCTGGAACAAACATTAAAATAAAAGACCCAAAATATATTTCAATTGATAATGTAGATTATTTAATAATTTTATCTTGGAATATAAAAGATGAAATTATTAAACAAGAAAGAATTTTTTTAAGGGAAGGTGGTAAATTTATTGTTCCTTTTCCAAAACCTAAAATTTTAAATTGATATGAAAGTTGTAATTCTAGCTGGTGGTTTCGGAACTCGTTTATCAGAGTACACAGACTCAATTCCAAAACCTATGGTACCAATTGGGGACAAGCCAATTATTGAGCACATTATGAATATTTATGCAGGTTATGGTCATAAAGAATTTTATATTGCCCTCGGTTATAAGGGAGAAATAATTAAACAATATTTCAAAAACTTTAAAAAAGACTGGACGATTAACTTAATTGATACTGGTGCAGATACTTTTACTGGTGGTCGATTAAAAAGATTGGAAAATTATTTGAGGGATGAAACTTTTTTATTGACTTATGGTGATGGATTATCGGATGTTAATATTGATGAATTAACAAAATTTCATAAGACACATAATAAAATCATAACAATTACAGCTGTTAGGCCCCCAGCAAGATTTGGATCACTCAGTTTGAAGGGCTCAAACGTTTTAAAATTTAAAGAAAAAACTCAACTTGGAGAAAGCTGGATTAACGGTGGATTTTTTGTTGTTAACCCGAAGTTTTTTAATTTTTTGAAAGACGACAAAACTGTTTTAGAATCATTGCCACTGGAAACAGTGACAAATCTAAAAGAGATTAAAGCTTTTAAGCATGAAGGTTTTTGGCAGTGTATGGATCATAAACTTGACAAGGATCTTCTTGAAAAAATGATTAAGGAAAAAAAAGCACCCTGGATAAAATGAAAAAACTGTTAGTAATTGGTGGAACAGGATTTTTAGGATTTCATATTATTAAAGAGGCAAAAAAAAGAAAATGGAACGTTACAAGCATTTCTTTAAATAAACCAAAAAAAAAAAAGATTTCTTCAAAATGTAAAATATAAAACAGCTGATATTACCAAATTTCATTCCTTGAAAAAAAAAAATAAAAGGAAATTATGATTTTGTAATTAATGCTGGTGGTTATGGTAAGCATCCAGATTTTGGAAATTCAGGAGATAAACTATTTAAATCTCATTTTTTAGGTGTAACTAATTTATCTAAAATTTTTTCAAAAAAAAAAATAAAAAAATTTATTCAAATTGGGAGCTCCTCAGAATACGGAAACGCAACAGCCCCTCAAAGTGAAAACGCCTCATGTTCTCCAAAAACTCCATATGCTCTAGCAAAATTTTCGTGTACAAATTTCTTGCAGAGTGTTTATAGGGCAAATGGTTTCCCTGTAACGATCTTAAGATTTTTTTTAGTTTATGGTCAAAGTCAAGATAATAATAGGATACTACCTCAAATAATCACTAATTGCTTAAAAAATAAAAAATTTCCTGTCACAAAAGGCGATCAATATTGTGATTTTTGTTTTATTGATGATGTCGTCCAAGGAATTTTTAAAACACTTCATTCAAAAAAAGTAAAAGGTGAGGTTTTAAATATTGGCTCAGGAAAACCGATAAAAATAAAATATATTGTAAATTTAATTTGTAAAATGATCGGAAAAGGTCAACCTCAATTTGGAAAATTAAAGTACAAAAAAGGTATCAACATGAAATTGTATCCAGATATAAGAAAAGCAAAAAAAATAATTGGTTGGAAACCAAAAATAAATTTTTTTCAAGGAATTAAAAAAACGATTGCAACTTATAAATGAGTAAAAGTCCATTAGTTAGTGTGATCATGAATTGTTACAATGGTGAGAAATATTTGACCGACTCACTGAGTAGTCTTTTGAGTCAAAACTATAGTAATTGGGAATTAATATTTTGGGATAATTTATCTACAGATAACAGCAAAAAAATTTTTAAAAATTTTAACGACAAAAGATTTAAATATTTTCTCGCCGATAAGCATACAGTTTTGTATGAAGCTAGAAATTTAGCGATAAAAAAAGCATCTGGCGATTATATTGCATTTCTTGACACAGATGACATTTGGTCAAAAGATAAATTATCAAGCCAGATAAAATTGTTCAGTGATAAAAAAATAGGTTTAGTTTATGGAAATTATTGGCGTTATAATCCAATTAGTTTTTTTAATAAAAAAA
>MDTE01096000.1_pt1 | contig 35885 bp, 27 predicted proteins | sample 811231 | NCBI WGS metagenome assembly MDTE01 (sample SAMN05326651, study PRJNA326480) | marine metagenome | isolation source: seawater | place: Indian Ocean: Red Sea | collected 2010
AAACCGCCGTCTTTACAGGGCGTAATAGAGTCGATACAACCAGCGGCCTGATGCCATATCCAAGCCCATTTCACCCTCGAACACAGGCCCTTTGCACCAGTTATCGGTGGAAGGAATGGGCGGGCTTCTATGCGGTTCGCTCCTACGACATATGCCATGAACGCGAATACAACGCTTTCCGGCAAGGGGCTGGCGTGATCGATGTTACGCCTCTCTACAAATACGATATCACGGGTCCCGATGCGGCCGCCTTCCTGTCACGGGTTATGGTTCGAAATATTAAGAAGTTGGGCATGGGCCGGGTCGTATACCTCTGTTGGTGCGACGACGACGGCAAGATCATCGACGATGGTACCTGCGCCCGGCTGGGAGAGGATTTCTATCGGGTCACAGCAGCGGCCCCCACCTACCATTGGTTTATGAAGCATGCGGCCCCCTACAATGTACAGATTGAGGATACGAGTCATACGATTGGTGCCTTAGCCGTACAGGGACCTCAATCAAGAAATATCCTACGCAATCTGACAGATCTCAATCTGAATGAGATGCGTTTCTTTGGGGCGGCCGAGACCACCTTCGCTGGGATCCCCGGTCAATTGACCCGCACCGGATATACGGGTGATCTCGGGTACGAACTCTGGGTCAAAAACGAAGACGCGCTGAAGCTCTGGGATGCCCTGATGGATGCCGGGAAGCCCTACGGGATTCATCCCGCAGGATTAGACGCTCTGGATATCTGTCGAGTGGAAGCAGGTTTTATCATGCAGGACGTCGACTATATCGGCGCACTGGACGCGGTAATCGAATCGCAGAAGTCCACCCCCTACGAGCTTGGTCTCGACTGGACCGTGAAGCTTAAAGATCGAGAGCCATTCATTGGCCAGGCAGCCCTCGAGCGTGAAAAGGCACAGGGTAGTGTGTGGGGCTTTGTTGGCCTGGAGATCAGCTGGGAAGCCATCGAGAAACTATTCGAAGGATACGGATTACCACCGCATCTACCGGAACAAGCCTGGCGAGATCCCATCCCTGTATTCCACCGGGGTCGGCAGGTCGGACGCGCCACAAGTGGCGCCTGGGCCCCCATCTTGAAGAAGAACCTGGCCTTGGCAACCGTCGAGTCCGCCTTCTGCCAAGTCGGACAACAACTAGAGATTGAGATCACCGTGGAATGGGAACGAAAGACGGTCCCTGCCACGGTGGTCAAGACCCCCTTCTACGACCCCGAACGAAAGAAGTCCTATGGCCCAGATGTATGACAGCATCATAATCGGCGGCGGCCATAACGGCCTTGTCTGTGCCGCATACCTCGCCAAGGCTGGACGCAAGGTTCTTGTGTTGGAGCGCCGGCATGTACTTGGTGGCGCCGCTGTTACAGAAGAGGTCTATCCCGGCTTCAAATACTCGGTCTGCTCGTATGTTGTAAGCCTACTACGGCCCCAGATCATCCGTGATCTCGATCTGCCACGACACGGCCTCGAAATCCTTCCGCTGGAATGTAGTTTTACTCCCAGCCTGGAGGGCCCGGGGCTTGTACGGTGGCCAGAGAGCGCACGTACCCGACGAGAGATCGCGGCCTACTCGAAAAAGGACGCAGAGATCTATCCTGAATTCGGCCGGGATATGATGAATATGGCGCGCTGGGTAAAACCCATCATCGACATGGCCCCTCCGGATCCCACGTCTTTCCACCCCTCGCATCTACGTTCCCTTATGTTCCTGGGCAATCGAGTACGTGGTCTCAGCGACGAACAACTGGTACGTCTCGCAAAGATGATGACCATGAGCGCGGTGGACTTTCTCGATGAGTGGTTCGAGTCCGACATCTTGAAAGCTCCCATGGCTGTCAGCGGCATCATCGGCACCTATCTGGGCGTACGCTCTCCCGGAACAGCCTATGTTCTATTGCACCACTATATGGGTGAGATCGACGGCTCCTTCCGAGCCTGGGGGTTCTCGAAAGGTGGAACCGGGCAGATCAGCCTGTCTATCGCCAACGCGGCTCGTAGCCTGGGTGTCGAGATCCAAACCGAAGCCGACGTAGAGAATGTCATCCTGAAAGGCGATAAGGCCGTCGGCGTCGCCCTGAAGGATGGAACGGAATATCACGCCAAGACCGTCGTCTCCGGTGTCGATCCTCACCTCACCTTCCTCAAGCTCGTAGGTAGACAACATCTCCCCGGCGAGTTCACCGAACAGATTGATCGGTATCGTATGCGGGGCAGCTCCGGGAAAGTGAACCTCGCGTTGGACCGGCTGCCGGAATTTACCTGTCGTCCAGGAGATGGCCTGCATATCCGTGGAGACATCGCTATCGCGCCCAGTATAGACTATCTGGAGCGTGCCTATGACGACGCCAAATACGGGCAGTATTCCAAACGGCCCTATATGAACGTGGTGATCCCCACTCTCACAGACTCCAGCCTGGCTCCCCCTGGCAAACATGTGATGTCGATCTTCGTGCAATACGCCCCCTACCAGCTGGCGGATGGCCCAGAGACGTGGCCGGACAAAAGAGAGGCCTTTGGCGACACGGTCGTCGACACTCTCGCCGAATACTGCCCTGGACTGAAGGAGTCGATTCTTCATCGCCAGGTGCTCACGCCCTGGGATCTTGAACAAGACTTTGGCCTAACCGAAGGCAATATCTTCCATGGCGAATTGAGTCTGGAACAACTCTTCTTCCTTCGCCCCGCGCCCGGTTGGGCTCGGTATCGGACCCCGATTCGACAGCTCTGGATGTGCGGCAGTGGTGCGCACCCTGGTGGCGGCATCATGGGCGCTCCCGGCGCATTGGCCGCCGAGCGGATGTTAAAGGAGCGTGCCGTATGACCCAGCCAATCGTCATGATTGGCGGTGGCCATAATGGTCTCACCGCCGCGGCCCTCCTGGCAAAGGCGGGGCGTCGTGTGCTTCTCCTCGAGGCCGCCGATCAGCTCGGAGGTCTCGCCGCCGGTTCGAGTTTTCACGAGGGCTTTCAAACCACTGGGATTCTCCACGACACGACCGCCGTTCGGTCCGATATTGTCAAAGCACTGAAACTCGACGTCCACGGTCTCAAGTTATCTTCAGAGCCTTCATCGATTCTGATCCCAAGTAGCGATCAAGAGTCCATTCGGCTCCACGGGGACGATGTAGAGGGCCCCCTGTCCTCCGAAGACATCGACCAATACAAAAGACACCGGGATTTTCTCCGACGGTTACGACCCGTCTTCCGGCGTCTATTGAACCAACTTCCCCCCGACCCCTATGGTTCGATCTGGCCCCTTGCGCGTACCGCGATAGGCATACGCCGACTTGGTGCCAAAGACATGACAGAGCTCCTTCGAATCGGCCCCATGTGTGTCGCCGACTGGATGCGCGATCAATTTTCAAACGAACGTCTAGGAGCCGCTCTGGCCCAGCCCGCGCTCTGGGGGGGATGGAATGGACCATGGTCACCAGGGACCGCCGCCAATCTTCTCCTCTACGAATGTATCGCGAACCACGAGATCATCGGTGGTCCGGCGGCGCTAACTCAGGCCCTGGAGGCTTCTGCGCGTTCCTTCGGAGTTCAGATCCGTACGGGCGCGGCTGTCCGCCGGATTCGTACCGACTCCAACGGAATTCAGGGGGTCACTCTCGAGGACGGCGAAGAGATCGATGCGCAGGTTGTGGGCGCTAGTTGCGATCCCAAGCAGACGTTTCTGGATCTTATCGGTGCCGAACGTTTATCTGTACGTCTTAGCCGAGACATCGGTGCGATTCGAACACGAGGAACCACCGCGAAAGTCCACCTTGCCCTGAAGGGGCCCCTGACGGACCGACACGGCAACACGGTTGAAGCCATGCGTACCGGAGCCAGCCTGGATGATCTGGAGCGGGCGTTTGATCCCATCAAATACCGCCAGATGTCGACCAAGCCCATCCTCGATGTTCGCGTGCCCAGTGTGCAGGACTCCAGCCTGGCCCCAGAGGGCCATCATATGGTGTCGATTATCAGCCACTTCGCACCCTATCATCTAGAAGGTGGCTGGACGGACGAGGCGCGATCACGGCTCGAGGACAGCATCATCAACGAGCTTGGTTCCTATTGTCCGGATGTAAAGGAACAGATCGTAGGCAAAGAAGTCCTCAGCCCCATGGACCTGTCCGAGCGATTGCGGCTCACGGAAGGACATGTTCTTCATGGAGAGCATGCACCGGATCAGCTGCTATTTATGCGGCCTACAATTCAATGTGGGAAATACGCTACGCCCATCAAAGGGCTGTTCCTGTGCGGCAGTGGCAGTCATCCCGGTGGCGGGATTTCCTGCGCACCGGGAGCGCTCGGAGCTCGAGCGATCTTGAAGGCTGGATAACACCACGGTGGAAAAAGGTCTTTGCGGATCGATCGGAGATCGCTACCATTAGGAGCGCAATCGAACCGTAGGAACAATATGAACGTCGTCCCCTACCTGCATCATCGACACGGCCATTGGGCCGTATTCGCCCTCATCCTGGGGCTCTGCAGCTGTGGAACCCAGAAGGAGGCCGTGCCGGACTCCACAGATACGGGTCAGCAGGAGGACGTCGTCCTCGAAGACATCCAAGACGACGTGCCGACTACAGCCGATGAAGGCAGCAGTACAGATAGCGACGGAGAGGACGTGCCTGCGGTGGACGATGAAGGCACCGTCGTCGAAGACGCCGGATCCGAGCCGGACACGAACGAGACCGATCTGGGAGAAGAGGATGTGACGGTAAGCCCCGATCTGCCCTCCCCAGAACCAGACGAAGGCACGACAGACCCAGGGAGCCCTCCGACCGATATGACGCCTCCAAGCGTCCCTGCCAATTTCGAGGCCTACGCTATCAACGAGAACAAGATCCAGTTGAACTGGGATTCTTCCAGCGATGAGGAAACGGGTATATCGAACTATATTATCTATCGAAATGGCGTGAACGTAGGGACAACCCTCTATCTTTCGTATCAAGACACCAACCTGATCCCAGGGACCACATATGCGTACCGCGTCTCTGCCCTCAACGGCGATGGGCTGGAGAGCGCGAAAAGCGCAGAGGTCCTGGCGACCACAGAGGGGCAGAACCCGTCCGTAGACACCACACCCCCCAGTGCCCCATTAAATCTGACCGTCGAGAGCACGACGCCGTCCAGTGTTAGCCTCGCCTGGTTACAAGCCACCGATCTGGAGAGCGGCGTCGACACCTATTATGTCTATCGAGATGGCAACAAGGTGGGTGAAACAACCGGGCTCAGCTATATGGACGCAGGCCTTACACCGGAGACAACCTATGGATATACGGTCTCGGCCGTAAATGGCGAAGGCCTGGAGGGCCCCGCCACAGCAGAGATCCAGGCCTATACCGAAGAGATGACTGTGGAGGGCGTGCCGCCAGGGGCCCCACCCGATGTGGCAGGACAACCCATCAGCCCCACGAAAGCCCAGGTCACCTGGTCATCGGCCGAATGTATCGATGGTTACGTCAGCCTCTATTATATCTATCGAGACGGCGTGCTGGTTGGGCAAACCCCCAATCTATCCTTCACCAACGCGGGTCTGGAACCGGAGACATCGTATGTTTACGAGGTCTCCGCCGTAAGCAGTCTTGGCCTTGAAGGGCCCCGCAGCGAGGCGGTAACGATCCAGACCCCAGCCCAGGAAACCACCCCTCCCGAGGTAAACCTCCCCCTCGACGACTGCGCCGAAATCGGCAGCACCGTTCATTGCCCGGGTGAAATGTGGCCCAATTGGACACTCGAAGAAGTGACCTCAAGCCCGTCCTTCTATGGTGGCCTTGATGACTATCTGGGAACAGTCACATTTGTGGTCTTCTTTTCCACCACCTGCCCCTTCTGCAAAGTTCAATCACAGGGTCTGCAGGCTATGCAGGATGAGCTCGCCGCTGAAGGACATGACGTCGATTTCATCATCGTGAATCAGTTTACATCGCCACAGGAACTCTCGAACCTGACCAACGTCTGTGACTTCCCGATTTATCAGGATACAGTGACTGTACGTGCCTACGAAAAGCACGGAGGCGAACAGTACGATATGTACATCTACGACTCCACAGGTCATCTATTCGTCTATCTCGACGCTAGCTCATCCTTTAATATGACGTTAAGCTCAACAATCGGGTATAACAACGTCAAGACCGCGATTCTATCTGCGGATTGATGCTTCTGAGACGACCCCCTTCGCTCCCTTACGGTCTTTTCTATTGAAACAAATACGCTCATATCTACTACTCGCAGTATTCATCGGGCTTCTGTTGCCTATGTGGAGCTGCGGTGCAGTAAAGGACGCTCCAACGAACGACCCCGGTTCAGCCGATGTGCCCAGCCCAGATATTCCTGTACAGGCTGATCTCGGCGACACCAACTCCCCCGATACCGGGACCAGCGAAGATGCCGAACCCGTGGACAGCGGGTTAACAGATACGACCTTAACCGACCTATCAGACAGCAACACGGCAGACATCGAACCACCTCTTGACGAGGGTGTGGGCGGTGACGAAACGAGCACGGAACCCGATCCGGGTTCGCCCCTTGAAGACAGTCTTGGTGATGTGGCCTCGGTAGAGGATCCGGGACAAAGCGGTTCGGATCCTGGACAACCGGACCTGGGTTCCCCCGATCCGGGACAACCCGACCTGGGTCAGCCGGATCCAGGACAGCCCGATCCAGGACAGCCCGATCCAGGACAGCCCGATCCCGGACAAAGCGATCCCGGGCCTGGCGAAGTGGCTACGGTGGACACGGGAGGCTGTGACCTTCCCCCTCCCCACTGCCCAGGATCACCAGCACCGACCTGGGAGCTTGAAGATATGTCCCAGGACCCATCCACTACCTATGGGCTGAGTGCCTTTAGCGGACATGTGGTGGTCCTGGCTTTATTCTCGGCCACGTGAGGCTTCTGCAAGGCCCAGGCTGGGCACTTACAGACAATGCAAGAAGAGTTCGACGCGGAAAACATCGCCGTCCAGATCGTGGCGATCAACCAGATCCCTGCAGCCAGCTTTGTTCATATGTTGACGGACGTATGCGATTATCCCGTTTTTCAGGACACAAACGAGGTCACGGCCTGGGATAAGCTCGAAGGTTCGAAGGATGATATGTTCATCTACAACACAGATTCGACCCTCCATCTGTTCCTTGAAAACGGTGGGGAAATCAACATCAACATGGGTTCCGACGCGGGCTATAACAACGTCAAGAACGCCATCCTGAGTGCGTACTGAAACAACAGTTGCCATGACTGCTGCGGCCGGCTAGATTGCCGCGCATGCGGATTATGTGCACCAACGACGATGGGATTCTCGCCTCGGGGCTGGCGATCATGGAGTCCGCCGCGAAGCGCTTCGGTGACGTCATAACCGTCGCACCAGACCGGGAACGTAGCGCCATCAGCCATGCGCTTACCCTGAACGAACCCCTCCGCGTGCACGAAGTATCCCCGGACCGTTTTGCTCTTACCGGCACACCAACCGACTGTGTCTGGGTCGGCCTCAACCATGTGCTGTCGGAGAAACCAGACTTTATATTGTCTGGGATCAACCACGGCCCCAACCTGGGATCCGACATCTTGTATTCCGGTACGGTCGGTGCCGCTATCGAAGCCAGCCTTCACGGCATACCCGCCCTGGCCCTGTCCTTTATGGGCGACCCCGGTGAGTATGGGGAGAGAATACTACCTCTCGCGGAAGAGCTGATCGGACGATTCATCGAGAATCCACCCGAGGCACGCTTCGCCCTCAACGCCAACATCCCCAATCCAGACGAAGTAGTTATCCAAGGGATCCGCCCCACGTTTCTGGGGGCACGCTATTACAGCCAGGAAGTTGTCGAACGTCATGATCCCCGCGGCCGACCCTATCTATGGGTGGGGGGCAGCCAGGTAGAACATGCCACCATCGAAGGCAGCGACTGCGACGCGGTCCTCGATGGATATATGAGCGTCAGCACAATCAATTTGAACATCTCCGACCCCACATCCGTGGAGAGCATCGCCCATTGGAAACAGGACTTCGTGTCCCAATCATCGGATAAGGAGCAACAGCTATGACGGAATCCATCGAACGCCTGATCCGGGACGTCCCCGACTTTCCCAAACCCGGTATCCTCTTCAAAGATATTACTCCTCTCTTGCAGGATCCTGCAGGGTTTCGGGAGACCATCGATATTCTTGTGAATCGTTATGCGGGCCAGAATATTGAGAAGGTCGTTGGCATCGACGCCCGAGGGTTCATCTTCGCAGGAGCCATGGCCTATCAAATGGGTTGCGGGATGGGGCTGGTGCGCAAGCAAGGAAAACTGCCCTGGGAAACGCGCGCCCAGACCTACGAGCTGGAATACGGCACCAACACGGTTGAAATCCACACCGATACGGTGACCGAGGGCGAGCGCATTGTTATCGTGGATGACCTGCTCGCGACCGGCGGTACGATGGGAGCCGCAGTCGACCTTTTACAGGGGGCTGGAGCCCATATCGTCGAAGCCGCCTTCATCGTCGAACTCGACTTCCTGAAAGGCCGCGACAAATTATCGACCGAGGTGTTCTCGCTCCTGCATTATTGAGCAGGCGCCAACTCCACGCGAACCCGGACAAGCTCCGTCTCGATCCCCTCTTCGCTTTCAAAAAGAGAGCGAACGATCTCGTCGGGCCGAACGGAGGGGCTTGGCTTTAAGCTTTGCAGTATGCGCACCGTCCCCGATGGAGTCTTACGGGTTGTATAGGGGTTGGGGTGGACATCCGAATCGCATAATTCGATCTCTAAAAGAGAGTCATATGCGTTGCGAACGAAGCTCCCCTTCTTGCGCACAACCTCAACCGGCAACTCATCGGCCGTCGCGGCCTGCTCTACAACCGCTTTGAGCCGTCCTAGCAGGTCATCATTCGACGATCCTGGGTATACGTGCACATGGGTCTCGACCGTTTCCGCCGCCTTCGCTACCGAGGGGCTATCGTCGGCAATCTCGGTCACTTCGTGAAACTGAATACCGCTCGGGGATACATCGCTCAAACGTTGGGCCAGGCTCGAAACATCACCGAGACTCGACTTGATAATGCGAATATCCATGAGCTCATCCAGGCTCTGCGTTCCCAGAGGCAACGTTGGCCCAAAGACCATCTTGGGTCGTGGCGAAAAGCCACGGGAATATTCGGGTACCAATCCCACCCGGCGTAGAATCCGTGGGATCCGACGGATGGTGTCTCCATGGCCCACGAGGTGGGCGGGTGCCATACGGCTAAAGCGGAGCCGCAAGGTGACCGCTTCGCCCTGGGAAGCTCGTTTGGGGGGAGCCGGGAACCGACCTCGAACCGGTGTTTCAGCCAGGGGTGCCGTTGACTCTACATCAGCCCCCAGGGAGTCGAGGAACTCGCCTCGATCGCTGCGCATCATGGATAAGTCACACGCCACCCCGCAGTCATAACAGATCAAGCGACGTTCATCTTGATCATGGTCTGCGCGGTTGGTGTGGTGTCCCCCACTGGTACGGTGATCAGAGGCAGTCTCCGTATCCCAGGTCGCGGCACCGCCAAAGGGTTTACCACAGGGTGGAGAGTAGCGTCCCTTCAATGCTCGTCGATATTCCTGCAGCAGGAACCCGTCTTCCAACCCCACATCAATATGATCCCAGGGTAGACGACCCATAACGGGTATGGTCCCGGTGTACAGATCCAGATCAACTCCGGCCTCGTCGAACGCGTCCATCCAATCATCGAAACGGAAACACTCGTCCCAACCGTCAAAACGACAGCCTTTTTGATAGGCAAGCTCAACGGCTTCCGCGACCGTCCGATCCCCCCGCGCCATCACCGCCTCTACCAGCGCTTCCTTGGCACCATGGGATTTCATTCGCAGACCACGGGTCTTACCGTACCCATGCAATAGGCTCTGTTTCCGGTGTACCTCCCCCAGGGTATCCATGGCACACCACTGGAACGGTGTATGTGGCTTGGGCACATGGACCGACACGCTCACAGTCAGCTCCGCGCGACGTCCAGCATGTTGGCGGCCAAGGCGATGGACACGTTGCGCGATGCTGCCAATCGCGTGAAGATCTTCATCCGTTTCGGTCGGAAGCCCCATCATGAAATAGAGCTTCATACGCTGCCATCCTCGTTTGAATACACGCTCGGCCGTATCCATCATATCCTGCTCGGATATATTCTTATTGATGACATCCCGCATACGCTGGCTGCCCGCTTCGGGAGCAAAGGTCAACCCTGTAGCCCGTACCGAGCGAATCACATCGAGCGTCTTCTCCGGGAGACCATAGGCCCGTAGACTCGATACAGCCAGGGATACACGATCTCCTTTTAGGAGGTCCGCGACCGCATCCATCAGTGGGACGATGGCGCTATAGTCTGCGGTGGACAGGCTGGTCAAAGAGATCTCATCATGACCCCCGACCTCAATACTGGTCTGCAAAGTCTTCAGAATACTGGCAGGGCTTCGCTCTCGTACCGGTCGATAGATCATACCGGCCTGACAGAATCGACAGCCTTCGGTACAGCCTCTGGCGACCTCAATTCCTGCTCGATCGAAGACGGCCTCGGAGAGGGGTTCTGGCCCATCCGAAGGAAAGGGATACTTGTCGAGGTCGTCCACAAGCGCTCGTTCTACGGGGAAAGGCACGCCCTGATCCGCCGCCGGCTCTTTGATCACGCCAAACCCTGTAACGGGACACGTCTCCGTTTCATAGAGGGACGGGACATACAGAGAAAACCGTCCTGCCAGATTCCGTAGTCGCTCCTGCCGTGGAAGATCCGTCTTTTGAAGTTCGCCCCAGGCGTGCATAAGCGGTGCCAGAGTCTCCTCGGCCTCGCCAATGAAGAACGCGTCGATAAACGGAGCGAGGGCTTCTGGATGGGTCGCTGTCGGACCACCGGCGATCACCAGAGGGTGCGAGTCGTCCCGGTCTTCACTACGTATAGGAATTCCACCGAGGTCCAGCATCGCCAGAACATTGGTGTAGGTCAGTTCGTATTGAAGCGAAAACCCGACCACATCATAGTCTACGAGAGGACGCCGATTCTCTAGAGACACCAGGGGCACGGAGTGGTCCCGTAGTTTTTTCTCCATGTCGACCCAGGGCATCATGCACCGGTCCAGAAGAAGATCCGGATGATCATTCACATGCTTATAGAGGATCCGGGTGCCCATATGGCTCATCCCAACCTCGTAGATGTCCGGAAACCCCAGAACCATACGGACCGAAGCATCCGCAAATGACGTGGTATGCACGCCATATTCTGTTCCGAGATATCGACCTGGTCGCTCTACGTCTAAGATGAAGGGCGCATAGGGATGCCCCGCATCCAAGTCTTCGGAAGAGAACGAAGGTACCGGCTTATTTGGGCGAACGACCAAACCAACACTCCTGATAGGGCCCCGACGGATAGTGTACTCGTCGGGGTTACGTCAAGAAACAGCGCTGTTCATCCCTTGTATACAAGGGGAACCCGTACGCACGCGCGAGACCATCCGAGAGGCCATAAGGTGCAGACAATATGTTTTTGGATTAAAATCATTACCTGAAGAGTTGGACACGAAGACTCAGTCGGGTAAACCATTCCCATGAAACAAAGCTTGCCATTCTATCGAATTGTTCTCGCCACTTTCTGCGTCGCCCTCTTTGCGCTCTCGGGATGTAGCGCAGAAAAAGAAGGCTGCCAGGACGATTACGATTGCCCCAACCTGGAGATCTGCGTCCAGGGGAGTTGCCAACCCTATGTATGCAAAGAGCATAGTGATTGCGTAGATCCCGCCATGGAGTGTATCGCGAACCGCTGTGAAGGTGGCTCGACCTCCGATGTGCAAGGCACGGATTGAACTCCACAAGGCGCGGAAACAAAACAAGAGCTTTCGGAAGTTACGGAATGTGGTAATAAGCTGCCTTCGTGCAGTTATTCGTGACCATATTTACCCTGGGGCTCTTAACAGCGACTCCGGCCTTCGGTTCGTCCACGGACCATCCCGGAGTCGCAGGTTCTTTAGGCAAATTCTCACCAACCGGATTTGTGGAATTGCTGCAACGGGCCCCCGTCTGGCCCAGGAACACCCCCTTGGCCGACCGATGGGAGACCTACCGACAAACGCTTCCCAAACTGGCAGGTAGACGGTCGTCAGTTCCGGCTGTTCGGCTCGAAGAAATCCTATCCAAAGCACCCGATGATGACGCGAGAGATACAATCCGCGTTTGGCTGGTAGAGCGCCTGATCCGTGAAAACATCGCCGAGGCCGAGGTGGAGGTCACCAAACTGCCCACAGACCACCCTGCCCTTCATCATCTGAGTTATCTCTTTGCAGAACGCTATCGTCTTCGGCGCCGACTGGACCGGGCGGTGATCTGGTATAGCAAAGTGGACCGAACCTCCTATCGCTACCCAGAAGCCACACTCCGATTAGCCCAGATAAAGCTAGCCAAGTCTCCCTTTGAGGCGCGCGACCTGCTGCTAAGGCTTCCGCCCGATGGGCTGACCAGTCACCAAAAAGCGCGTCGTCTGAATCTCCTGGGAGAAGCCCTCCTGAAGAGTGGGCAAAAGAAAGCTGCGACCATTGTCCTAAGTGAATCCTGGAGACGGTATCCCCGTACAGCCAAAAAGAACCGCCGGCTATTCAAGAAGGTTGGAATCCCGGGGACCTTTGAGTCCGTCTGGAAGATTCTACGAACGCAACGGGGCCGAAAGCGAACCCGGACCCTCAACAAATTAGTTCGTCGATGGAAAAAGAATCGCGAGAAGACTGCCACGATCGCTTACGCCTTCGGTCGTATCTATCGCTATAGCCGGGAACGAGACCGGGCCATTCAACGGTTTGATCGAACTCTTCAACTCAGTCGCGACCTGCGCCTCCGGGTACAGGCCGATATAGACGCCGCATTGACCGCCTACCAGCTCGGCGACAACCCGCGTATTATTCTCTCGGTGGAACGCGCCAGCAAGGGTTTACGACGGGAATGCTCGAACAATTGTCCGCCCGCCTTATTGGTTCTCGACCGCGCCGTCTGGCCGGTTTATCTGAAGGCGTTGCTAGCTGTCGGACGCACCCAGGATGCTCTCGACACCTTCACAGCGCTGGAGCCATGGACCCATGGCACCGCGGTCCAGGCCGACATGCTCGAGGTCCTGGCCAAAACGGCGTATGTGGACGGTGCGCTCGATATCGCAGAAGAGTATTTCCAGCGGCTGCTCGAACGGTATCCCGACCTGCATAACGGGACGCGCGTTCCACGGGGTATACGGGCACTTCGATGGCTCTCTCATCTCGCCCATATCAACCAACGCCCGGGAGAAGAGGCCTTGTATCGGGCGGCTCTCAAAGAGCGCTGGCCTCTGCACGCCGGTATCGATCCCACACAGATCTATGCAGATGAGATATCGACGGATTGGCGACAAATCTCTCGCCCAGAGATGCCGGACACCCCCTGGACTCGTGAAGCACAGTTTCTACTACACGCCGGCCGCACTCGATTGGCCCTGGATGCCATGCGTATCACCTTTCGTCGCGGACGCGCCGATCCCCATACGGTGGCTACCCTGGTGCATACGGCTCTATCCTTGGGCAGACCGGGTATAGGGAAACATGTTCTTCATCAATACGGAGGCATGCTCGGTGCCGACGGAACTCTTCCGGACGCTCTTCTGCCATTGGTCTTCTCCATCCGGTTTCTGCATGAGATTCGTCAGGCCGCCCATACGGTCGGAATACCAGCGGACCTTTTGGCAGCGATTGTCTACCATGAAAGTGCCTTCAACCCGAAAGCACGCTCGGCTGCTGGCGCTATCGGATTGGCACAGGTGATGCCGAACACAGCAAAGATCATCGCGAAGAGGCATCTTCCCGAGCTCAAGGTCAACCGTCGCATTCTACGGGATCCAAAGACGAACCTGGTGGTGGGAGCTTATGTTCTAGCGGATTATCTGAAGCTCTATGACGGTAACGAATTGAAAGCCCTCATCGCCTATAACGCGGGCCCGAGCCGTTTTCGAAAATCATTCAAACGAGTCAAGACGATACCCGAAGAGGTGCAAATCGACATCCTCTCCCTCGGTCCATCCGTGGCCTATGCGCGTCGAGTACAGGCCGCGAGGAACATATATCGACTTCTCTTCGGTTCGGCATTAACATCGGCCACGGACCATTCATCCGAGAGCCTATGAAACGCCTCGTCTCCATATTGGCAGGCAGCACTGCTGCCCTCTTACCTGCGTCCCTATTCGCCATTGGACTCAACGCCTGGATGCTCAAAGGAGTACAGCCCGGGGTTTGGAGCTTGATCGTCGGCACATTGGTCGTGGCCAGTCTTACTCTCCCCGCGGTATTACTTTTCAGCTCCGCAGTCTGGGGTACGGAGCGGGTCCTCACCCATCTCAAATTAGATGACGACCCCGTACGAAAAGGCAGTCTCCTTTACGGCGGCTTGCTCGGCCTTGCGACCGTATTCCTAATCTATCTTATCCTCTTTACGGGCTATTATGGCGGCTTTAATGAAGAGGTCCTGAAGAAGCCGGCTATCGCCAGCAAAATGCTGGGTATCGGCTCCATAATAATACTCCTCGTCGGAGCCACTATCGGCCTCTTCGTGGCGGCGCTTTCTATGGATCGTCTCAGCCGACTCTCCTCGGAAGGAGCCAGCACTCTGCTACGAATCTTTCGACCGGGAGTCATCATCGCGATGTTCCTGGTACTCGCCGCAGGTGTGTACCTGCAAGTCAGTCGTGATAACCTCTATCAAGTCGCACAGGCCCCTCTAGCCATCTTCGCATGGTTGTTGGGTATGCTGATCTGTCTGCCCTTCTGCCTACGAAAAATCACCACCGGTCGACGCGTCGTGATTACCTTCGTATGCGCAGCCATCCTTGTAGGCACCGTATTCAGTGGATGGGTCTTCTCCGCCCAGGTACAAACCGACCTTCGTCAGCTGGCGATCGCCAATCGATTGATGTCCAAATGGCAGGCACAGTTTGATTCGGATGGAGACGGCTACTCACGACTCTTCAATCACGGTGACTGTAACGATAACGACGCCAACACCAACCCCCTCGCCCCAGATTATGGAATGGGATTGGCTAACGGTGTTGATAATAATTGCAATGGAAAGGTCGACGAAGAGACCTACGATGTCATTGGCCCCATGTGGTCTCGTCTCGACAACGTAGTCTCCCGTCTAAGCCAGCAACTTCATGAGCAGTTGCCGGAACCCGTCCAGGAAACCGAAACCACGGAAGGTTCCTGTACAGACAACTGCCTCGCGCAATGCGCGGCTGAGGAAGCCAAGAACGCGCGCCCGGAGAATATCATTCTCATCCTGGTGGACACCATGCGTGGGGATCATATCCATAGCCTGGGCTACGAACGTGAAATCACGCCGAACCTGGACGCGCTTGTCGCCGCGGGTACCGCCTTCCGTTACGCCCACGCACCGTCCAATCGCACGCCATGGTCCATCCCGTCCATACTTACGGGCCGATACCCCTCTGAAGTCCCCTGGCGAGGTCGACGCTCCAACTACCGAAAAGTCCACGATAAAGCCTGGATGATCGCCGAAGCAATGGCCGAACAAGGCATGGATACAGTGGCGGTGACTTCACATCACTATTTTATCAAAAAACGTAATATTCGTCAGGGGTTTCGCCTGTGGGCAAATGGAATTGGAGACCGGCAGACCATCAAAGCATCCAACTACGATATATCCGCCCCGAGGATCACCAGACGGGCCAAACGCATGCTCAAAAAGTTGGCCAATGCGGAGAAACCCTTCTTTCTCTTTCTCCATTATTCCGATCCACACGGTTCGTATATGGGCCACCGTGGTTTCAAACGATTTGGTAAGGGCCGGCTCGACCGATACGATGGAGAGGTCCTCTTCACGGATCACCATCTAGGAGAGTTGATGGCGAGCCTGGAGCCATTGGGTTTAAAGGAGAATACCGGCATCGTCATCCTCTCCGATCACGGCGAGGCCTTCCGTGAACACGGAAAGTATTGGCATGGACATAATGTTCACCAGGAAGAGATTCACGTTCCACTGATTATTACGGGACCTGGTGCTAAGGCCCAGATCATTGAGGAACCTGTCGGGCTGGTGGATGTCTTCCCAACGCTTCTGGATTGGATTGGCGCAGCCGACGCGTTGCCTCCCGATATGCGTGAACGTAGCCTTGTTCCCGTATTAAAGGGACAAAGCACCCTGAACCGTCCCGTATACGCCCAACTCCTGCCCTATCCCAGCTGGAAACAAGAACAACACGCTCTGATCAAAGGCATGATGAAAATCATGTACCACCGCACCCATAATATCTGGGAGCTCTACGACCTATCGACGGACCCAACCGAGCAGAAAAACCTGTATGGAACACATCCCGATAGCGAAGGGCTGACACAGCTCCTTAAGCAATATATCCATCGATTTCACCCAGATGGCTGAAATTCGGCGATCTGAGGCCAACAAGCCAAATACGCGAGAGATAAGGCCAAAGACCGTTGTTCTCTTTACAACGCGCCTTAGGTAAGCTAGGGAAGCTGCCGTAGTCCAAGAGTGGACAAGGGAACAGACCGAGGAATCACTATCATGCTATTTGCTGCCGATCCCCTGATCGGCAGTTGGATATTATGGAGTACTGTTATGACTGCCAATGACATCTTAAAGATCGTCGGTGAGGACAAAACCCAGATCAACCATCTCCGCCCAATTCCGGATCCGGAAACGCTGGTACATCGAAAACTCCCAGAAGGACCCTTCTGGCAGAAGATCCCGGCCTATGCCAATGTCGATGAAGAAACATTCCTAGATCATAAATGGCAGGCGAAAAACTCTCTTACCAAACCCAAAAAGCTGATCGAGGCTTTCTCTGGGCTGGTTTCGCAACATTTTATCGAAGACGTACGGGCCGGGTTTGAAGCCGCTCCGATGGCGGTGCGAGTCTCTCCCTATCTTCTTAGCTTGATCAATTGGGACGAACCCTACGGCGACCCTCTCATTCGTCAGTTCATCCCCCTTCAAAGCCGCCGGCTACCCAACCATCCGCAACTCGGTCTGGACTCCCTGGCGGAGCAAGCCGATGCCCCCGTACCCGGCTTAACGCATCGTTACCCGGACAAGGCTCTCTTCCTCCCTCTAGATACATGCCCGGTATATTGCCGCTTCTGTACGCGCTCCTATGCGGTGGGACTAGACACTCCTACTGTAGACAAGGTGAATTTCGGCCAGAAACCGGAACGGTGGGAGCTCGCGTTTCAATACATCAATAGCCGACCAGAGCTCGAAGATATCGTGGTGTCGGGTGGAGACGCATTCAACCTCCGTGCGGATCGGGTACAGCATATTGGAGATCGTCTCCTCGACATCGATCATATTCGACGCATTCGTATCGCGACCAAGGGGATCGCGGTTATGCCGCAAAAGATCCTTACAGATCATGAGTGGCGCGATGCGCTCCTGAGTCTGGTCAAAAAAGGTCGTGAACGACATAAAGAAGTCTGCCTCCACACCCATTTCAACAATCCGGACGAGATCACCTGGATCACTCGGAAGGCTCTCAATGTTCTTACGGAGAACGGGGTCACCGTACGAAACCAGAGTGTCCTACAGCGGGGTGTAAACGACGATGTGGAGACCATGGTACTGCTCGGCCGTCGACTCGGTTACATCAACGTGCAGCCGTATTATGTCTATGTTCATGATCTCGTACCCAAGGTCGAGGATCTACGAACGACCTTGCAGACCGCATTGGATATCGAAAAGCATGTGCGTGGAACGACCGCTGGATTTAACACTCCGACCTTCGTTGTAGACGCGCCGGGCGGTGGAGGAAAACGAAATGCGCATTCCTTCGAGCATTACGATCGCGTAACCGGGATCAGTGTTTTCACAGCACCCTCCGTTCGTCCTGGACAATTCTTCCTGTACTTCGACCCGATCCACCTTCTCCCAGAAGAAGGACAGGTACGGTGGGCCAATCCCATGCAGCACCAACGCATGATCGACGAAGCCCTTGATCGCGCCCGAGCCAAATTTCACGGCCCGTCCAGCTGATCATTTCGTAGGGGACACCGGCGGTAGAATCGAGACAAGGCCCTGGCAATTCCAGACGCCTTTACGGCTGTCTTCGCAGGTGCCGCGTCGCTCCCGTTGGCAATCGCGCAGCTCGAGCTGTGCTCGCTGCTCTTCTTCGGTCATATAGGAGAACACCTCTCCCGGGCGAAGAAAACGTACTCCTTCGCCCGCGACACCTAGTACGGCCACGGAATGCCGTTCGAAATTTCGCTCACAAAGAGCCTTTCCTGTTACGGAAAATCGCCCTACTCGTCGCCGGGTTCGGTTCATACGCAATGGGCCCGTATACGGCGAAAGCAATTGTGAGCGTTCATGAACCACATAAAATTGAACATCATCGTCGAGCCGCGTCAGACTGATGTTCAAGGCATTTTCTACGGATGTATCCGGATCATCGACAGTGCCTGTCATCAATTCGACTTTCTTCCCTTCATAGGCGTCAACATCCACCCCCCAGGGAACCGGTGTTTGTAACTCAAGTCGAATCTTGGGGAACGCAAGAGGCACCAATACAAATCGAAACAGCCGAACCCCTTCATCCATAGCACGGACCGTACGAACCCGGGCACGTACAGGGGTGCTGAAATCGACCATCGGTGGACGCGCCATCGATCTCGCTGTCTCTCGATCTTGCCAACGAGTTTCGATCTGGACTGGATGGATTGGCCAAGGTTTCAACCGTAGTGGTTCAGGTACATGTTGTATCTGATACCGCTTACAGCTCGTTAACGGTCCCAGGCCCAGGCATAAAAAAACCAGGAGAAGTCCCGTAATCCCCCAACGGAGTGATAACCCTCGAGATGAACTGATCATGGCCTGATTGAAACCCGGACCCCGACTTTTGACAAATGTTTCCGAAATTTTCGTCGGATTTTTTCCACATCCGTTCGATTTGCTGCAAGCCGATCTTGACACAATCCCCCCCGTGTTCTAGTGTCGGCACCCGCATTATCCAAGTTTCATAACCCGTTGGTTTTTAAAGGTTTTTCTAAAATGCCCTTCGAGTTCTCCAAAGAAATGGAAGCACGTTTTGCGAAGGTGCTGGAAAAATATCCTGCCGAACACAAAAAAGCAGCATTGATTCCAGCGTTGTATCTCGTGCAGGAACAACATGGGTATCTCACCATCGACGGTATGAAATACATCGCGGGCCGACTCGATATTTCGGCCTCCGAAGTCCTGAACACAGCGACATTCTATACGCTGTTGCGGAAAGAACCGCATGGTCGGTTTCATCTACAGGTATGTACGAATGTCTCCTGCTTTCTTCGTGGCAGCGACGATCTGATTCGTATGATTCGCGATAAATGTGGGATCGGCCCCGGTGAAATGTCGGATGACCGCCGATTCTCCTGTGAAGAGGTCCAGTGTCTGGCTGCCTGCGGTACGGCGCCGGTCGTCCAGGTGAACTGGGACTACCACGAAAAACTTACAACAGAGAGCTTCAGCACGCTCCTGGAAGAGTTGCAGTCGCGCGAAATCAGTGCGCCGGAGGGGGCCTGATGGCTACAGAGAACCCCGGCACTAACTGCCTTCTCCGTGACGGTGATGGAAACGATTACACCGATCTCAAGGTCTACCAGAAGGCCGGAGGATACGCGAAACTCAAAGAGCGCCTTACGATGTCGCGAGACGACCTACGGGAAGAAGTGGTTAAGGCCAATCTTCGGGGTCGTGGAGGGGCTGGTTTCCCAGCCGGAGTGAAATGGGGCTTTCTGCCGAAAGACACAGATAAACCGGTCTACCTGGTAATCAACGCCGACGAGGGCGAGCCCGGTACGTTCAAGGACCGGTATTTCCTTCAGAAAGATCCGCATCGCCTCCTGGAAGGCTGCATCCTTAGCTCCTACGCCATACGCTCCAACGCCTGTTATATCTACACGCGGGGTGAGTTCTACGACGAGATCCAGACCATAGATAAGGCGATCGCCGACCTGTATGAGGCTGGACTGCTCGGGAAAAACATTCTCGGAACGGGCTACGACCTCGACATCTACCAGCACCCTGGTGCCGGTGCTTATATCTGTGGGGAAGAGACCGCTCTGTTAGAGTCTCTTGAAGGAAAAGCCGGACAGCCTCGAATGAAGCCTCCCTTCCCGGCGATTGTTGGGCTCTTTGGCTGTCCTACCATTGTAAATAATGTGGAAACCATTGCGGCTGTTCCGGTCATCCTGGATATGGGCGGGGACAACTTTGCCGCGTTAGGCACGGAACGCAATGGTGGAACCAAGCTATTTGGAATCAGCGGCCACGTGAAGAAACCGGGGCTATATGAGCTTCCCATGGGTTTCAACATGAAGAAGTTCATCTACGAAGTCGCGGGTGGAACCCTGGATGACCGTCCCCTCAAGGCCGTCATCCCCGGGGGTTCATCCTGTCCGATGCTTACACCGGACGAGATCGATATTGCGATGGATTTTGACAGCCTGAAGACGGTCGGCTCCATGTTGGGTACCGGTGGAGCGATTGTGATCTGTGAGCCCACCAGCATGATCGATGTGATTCTACGCATCAGCCGGTTCTATTCCCATGAATCGTGCGGTCAATGCACCCCATGTCGAGAAGGCACGGGCTGGTTATACCGTCTGATCAAGGGCTTTAAAGACGGCACGGCGCGTCCTGGAGATATCGACACGCTCTATAATGCCGCCGAACATATCGACGGTCATACGATCTGTGCGTTGGGTCCCGCAGCGGCCTGGCCAGTACAGTCGGTCGTCCGAAAATTCCGGCACGAATTCGAAGCCGCCATACAAAATGGAGGGCTGGCCGAAACGGCCTGATTCGACGATGGAAAAGGTCCTATTCATCCTATTCGCAGGGGGTGCCATACTCTCAGCCATCGCGGTTATCCTACCCGTGATGGCCCGCACTCCGGTCCATTCTGCCCTGGCTCTCGTCGTCACCTTTTTATGCCTTGCTGGGTTGTATGCTCTACTGGCAGCCCACGTGCTGGCGGTCTTGCAGATTCTGGTCTATGCGGGCGCAATCATGGTGCTTTTCCTTTTTGTCATCATGCTGCTGAACCTGGGGCAAGAACGTACGGGACCACCAAAACGCGCAACCTCAAGAGTGCTGACCTCTGCTGTGGCGATAGCGCTTGTTTTGCTTTTGACGGGCCAGATCTTTGGAGCTCTGGGAACTTCCGTTGGTTTCAAAACCAACCCGGCGGTAATGGCCGGGTCTACGGGACCCGATCAATGCGTGGCCAGTTGCCTAACTCGAGAAGTAGCAACACATCCGAAGAAAGATGCACGAAAAATCTGCCAGACGGAATGTTGGGAGTCGTTCGGTAGCCTCCGCTCCGTCGGTCGGACCCTCTTTTCCGACTACCTGGTGCCCTTCGAGCTCCTGTCTATATTGCTGCTCATCGCCTTGCCTGGCGCCTTGATATTGGCCAAGAAAAACCTGGATCTGCCGGGATCTTCCGAGACGCAACTGTCCGAGGGGAACGAATCATGAGCATCCCGATTTCCTGGTATCTTCTAGTAGCCATCATCCTTTTTGGCATCGGTATTCTTGCCATCCTTACCCGGCGTAATGTCATTGTTTTGTTCATGGGCATTGAGCTCATGTTGAATGGTTGTAACCTCACCTTTCTGGCGTTCAGCCGGAGTTTTGGTAACTCGGTTGGACACGTCTCCGCCTTCCTGGTCATCGCGATCGCGGCGGCGGAAGCTGCCATTGGACTGGCCATTACACTCGCTGTCTTCCGCCATAAGGGCTCCGTAGACGTGAATGAGGTACGTTCCCTTCGAGGGTGACGTAAACGGGATTTTTTTCGATGGTTCTTGGATCCATACATATTGATACCGCCCTCGCGTTGGTCGTTCTACTCCCCCTGATGGGAGCCATAATGAACGGCCTCTTCGGACGGTTTTTCTCCCGCCGGGTGGTCAATTTCTTCGCCATCGGCTCTGTCCTTGTCTCGTTCCTTTTGACCATCGGACTCTTCCTCTCCCTTCGGTCTGCTCCTGGTGAGGGGGTCCACACCATTTCGACCACCCTCTTCACCTGGATACACATCGGGTCTTTGCATATTCCAGCCAGCTTCCAGATGGATCAGCTCTCGGCTGTAATGACCTTGATCGTGACGGGCGTAGGCTTTTTGATTCATGTGTATAGCACCGGCTATATGTCCGACGATCCGAGCTATAGCCGCTATTTCTGTTATCTGAACCTGTTCATGTTCTCGATGCTTATCCTTGTCTTAGGAGGCAATCTGGCGGTCCTCTTTGTGGGCTGGGAAGGTGTAGGCCTTTGCTCCTACTTGTTGATTGGGTTCTGGTTCAGCGACGAGGCCAAGGCAGCTGCAGGCCAGAAAGCGTTTGTGACCAATCGTGTGGGTGACCTGGGCTTTCTCATCGGCATGCTGATGCTATTGCAGATGACCCAGGGTTCCCTTGATTTCGATGCGATTGAGAACTCAATCGGTCTCAAACAACAAGACACACTCAACTTTGTGACCCTTATGCTCTTTGTGGGAGCGATGGGTAAGTCCGCACAGATCCCATTATACATCTGGTTACCAGACGCTATGGCGGGACCAACTCCCGTATCGGCTCTCATTCATGCGGCGACAATGGTAACGGCTGGCGTGTATATGGTGGCGCGACTCAGCTTCATGTTCGCGGTAACCCCTCTTACCCTGGCCGTCATCGCCATCGTAGGTGGATTGACCGCCATATTTGCGGCCTCGATCGCCCTTACCCAGCGTGACATCAAAAAGGTGCTGGCCTATTCCACAGTGAGCCAGCTCGGATTTATGTTCCTGGCTCTCGGAGTCGGCGCCTTCTCCACCGCTATCTTCCATCTGACGACCCACGCCTTCTTCAAGGCCTGCCTCTTCCTGGGCGCCGGGGCCGTCATTCACGCCCTGCACGGCGAACAAGATGGATTCAAAATGGGTGGTTTGAAGAAGCACCTTCCCGTGACCCGGTGGACCTTCCTGTTGGCTACACTCGCGATCGCGGGTTTGCCACCCCTGGCGGGTTTCTTCAGTAAAGACGAAATTCTCTGGAATGCCCTAAGCCATCACCATGTGCAGGGCTATCCAATGCTTCAACAGGTTGCTCTTATTCTCGGCATGGTGGCGGCCCTGTTCACGGCCTTCTACATGATGCGCTTATATCTTCTGATCTTCCATGGCTCCTACCGGGGAGATGACCACGCATTGGAACATCTACATAAACCCAGTAACGGCATGAAGTTCGCGCTCATCATCCTCGGCGTGCTCTCCCTCTGCGGTGGATTTATGGGTATACCCCACGGAGATCTGAACATCTTCGCCGCCTGGCTCGCGCCCATGTTCAGTGAAACAACCAGCCTGTTCAAGAGAACACACCCACATAGTGTGGAATATGCCCTTATGGCGGTAAGCACCGGCGTCGCGCTCGTGGGTGTCGGGATCGCCTACATCTCCTATAAGGACGGCGTAGGCAACTTGCCAAAATCCCTGGGACAACGACTTCCTGGGGTCCACGCTCTTCTGCTCCAGGCGTATAAGGTCGACGCCCTTCTCGATCTCCTGATCAAACGCCCATTCCGTGGTTTCGCACGATTCTGCCATCGGGTCATCGACGCCATTCTTATTGACGGTGTGATCGTAACAGGAACCGCCCGTGTTGTAGCCGGATTTGGCGCTGTATTCCGGCGGATTCAAACAGGAGACGTCCAGCATTACGCCCTTCTCATCGTTCTGGGTATGACCACTCTCCTCTATCTCGCGTTTATCTAAGCAATGATCCCCTATCTGTCCATACTCATCGCTCTCCCGGTAGTCGCCGCCATTATCCTGGCGTTCGTCCCTCGGGATGCACGCGGTGTCCACCGTAACCTTACTCTGGTGGTCGCGATAGCGGAGTTCCTTATTTCCCTCGGAATGTGGTTCTCGTTCGACTCGGATCCAGCGAAGATCTTTCAGTTTCGTGAGCAACTCGGTGGGAGCGTATTTGGTGTACAGTTCATGTTGGGTATCGATGGGCCAGCCTTGCTGCTCATCATGCTCACTACCTTCTTGATGCCTCTTGTCGTGCTCAGCACCTACAAGTCCGTAAACGACCGGGTACGAGAATTTATGATCGCCCTCCTTCTGATGGAGGCCGGTGTTATTGGTACGTTCTCTTCGCTCGATCTTCTGGTCTTCTATATATTCTACGAATTCATGCTCATCCCCATGGCCCTGCTCATCGGTGTATGGGGTGGAGAGCGGCGAATCTACGCAGCGATCAAGTTCTTCTTATTTACGCTCGCTGGCAGTCTTCTCATGCTGGTGGCCATTATCGTTCTGCATATCAAGGCTGGCGGTCAGACGTTTAGTATCGAATCGATCCTTGCCAGTCTGAGCGCAGATGGGCTGGGTCAAAGTGAACAACGCTGGCTGTTCCTGGCATTCCTTCTCGCCTTCAGCGTAAAAGTACCTCTCTTCCCGGTCCACACCTGGCTTCCGGACGCCCATACGGAAGCGCCGACAGCCGGATCTGTGATCCTGGCGGGCGTGCTCCTCAAGATGGGTATCTACGGCATGTACCGATTCATGATCCCATTGTTCCCGGAAGCTATGGGATACTTCAGCCCCGCACTGATGATCATCTCCGTTGTGGGCATTATGTACGGCGCCTTTGTTGCGTACGCCCAGAAGGATATTAAACGACTGGTGGCCTATTCGAGCGTATCCCATATGGGATTCGTCATGCTGGGGCTCATCGCAATGACACCCACTGCAGTTACCGGCTCGATTTTGCAGATGATCAATCACGGTATCACTACGGGAGCCTTATTCCTTCTCGTAGGTATGATCTACGAACGACGCCACACCCGGGCCATGAGTGACTACGGCGGTATCGCATCGGTCATGCCGGTCTTTGCCGTCTGTTTCATCATCGTGACCTTTTCTAGTATCGGACTTCCGGGTACCAATGGGTTTGTCGGCGAATTCCTGATTCTGGAAGGGACCATGAAGGAGGCGGTTGCAGGCCGTCACACCTTTGATTCCTGGGCCTTGATTGCGAACGCCAGTGTCATCCTGGCCGCGACCGGTATCATCCTTGGGGCCGTCTATATGCTCACCTTGGTGCGACGCGTCTTTTTCGGTCCATTGAACAACCCTGCGAACGAGAAGCTCAAAGATCTCAGCTTCCGCGAATGGGTCATTTTGATGCCCCTTATCGCCAGCATCTTCCTTATCGGTTTGCGACCCAGTCTACTGACCGACAAATACGAGAAGAACGTAGAAGCCTATCTGGTCGAATACCGCCCCAGGGTTTCGAAAGTCCGGGACCCCTCCCGAAACGCTCTCTTCTACAAGAGTACGACATCAACCACGGTGGAACGCAGCGGAGAGGTGCCGACGGTAGCCCAATCACCCGACCAGGCAATCACGATTGGAGGAGAGACCCATGCTCCATGACCTGATGTTGCTGGCACCGTTGGACATCATGATCGTGATGTCCATCATCCTGCTTCTGGCATGCGTCGTACCCGTGCAGGGAACCCGCGCGTTTATGGGTCGCGTCCTGGCCCTGGGCTGTACTTTGGCCTTTATCGCCACAGCCTTTATGTGGGGCGAGCCCGATCTTCAATTAAAGAGCCATTCGTTCGCCGTGGCCTTGACCGTGGGACCTGCGACCCAATTCAGTTGGGCCATCATTCTATTGATAGGTTTCGCGATCGCCCTTGTCTCTGCGGATCATCTACCGGCCCAGAAGATGGATCATGGCGAATACTACGCCCTGCTATCGTTCTCAATCGTAGGCATGATGGCCATGGTGGCCGCCCGTGAGTTCTTCACGCTCTTCATCGGCCTGGAGATCATGTCCATGGCGATCTACGTTCTATGCGGCTTCAAACGCTCGAGCGTGTTCTCGGCCGAAGCGGCGATTAAGTACTTTATTCTCGGCTCTCTAGCGTCCGGTATTATGCTGCTCGGTATTGCGTTTGCGTATGGCACGACCGGCACAACCGGCATCGCGGATCTAGGCCTGGCATTGCGCGGTGGAAACCTGAGCGATGCGGCACAGCTCTATGCCACCATCAGCCTGGTGCTCCTCCTGATAGGGTTTGCATTCAAGGTAGCAGCTGTACCCTTCCATTCCTGGACTCCGGATGCCTATGAAGGCGCGCCCACGCCCATCACAGGGCTTATGGCGACGGGGGTTAAGGTCGCTGCAGTTGTCGCCTTTTTGCGAGTCTTCATCACAGCATTCGGTGAAGTCCAGACAGCGCTCGACTGGCCACGTGTCGTAGCCTATATGGCCTGTGCCACCATCATATTTGGTAATCTAGCTGCCATCGGACAGTCCAACGTCAAACGAATGTTGGCCTATAGCTCCATCGCCCACGCCGGCTATATCCTCATGGCTGTAGCCGCCCTCGGCGTACATATGAAGCGTCCGGAGGCTACACCCCAGGAAGCGACCGAACTGACGGGTGCGATACTCTATTACCTCCTGGTCTATGGCGTAGCGAATCTCATCGCCTTTGGCGCCCTCTCGCTCTTTGGCGCGCGCAATCGCGAAGATATCGATAACTTCGTACTCAGTGGTGCCGCACGCAAGCATCCCGTTATCGCCCTGGTCCTCTCTATCAGCTTGTTGAGCCTGGCCGGGATACCACCGCTGGCGGGTTTCTTTGCCAAGTTCAGCCTCTTCCGCGCCGTCCTGGTCCACGAACCCGAATTGCTCTGGCTGGTCCTGGTATCGGTGCTGGGTAGTGCCGTCTCGGCCTACTATTACCTACGACCCATCGTTCGTATGTACATGTACGCAGAATATGAACCCGTCCGCGTGATTCGCAGTGGTGCCGCCCATGTGGCTCTGCTTCTTACCACTGGACTTCTACTGCATTCCGGTCTTGCTCCGACGCGCTACCAGGATATGAGTAACCGTGCCGCAGCGGATATGTCTCTCGCAGACTCCTCCCCGGTACAAGAAGCAAAAAAGAAGAACGACGTTCCTCTAAAAGCTACGGCGCTGGAAAGTGTCCAGGACGATCATCTGTCGAGCCGATAGCCGAACGTGAGGCCCAGGCGTGGGCTGACACCCGGTCCAAAACGATCGGTCATCGGACTCCAAACCGCCGTTTCCAGGCCAATCGTCGTTGCTCGCCCCATAAGCCAACGCACACCAAGACCGAAGTCACCGTGCGCAAGTCCATGGGTGGAATCGCCAGAAATAGCAGAGATACCTGCGCCAATTCGAAAATACGGAATGATGCGGGTGACATCGAGCTGGTACAGCACCGACACCGTCCCCCCACTCATAAGATCGTGGTCTCCACCCTGCAGTTGGGCCTGAATATGCAGAACCCAGGTATCATCCATCTGGAACCCGACTCCAGCATGGCCCACATAACTTGTCCCGTCGTCTGGAAAGGCGGGGCCTCCACCCAGATCGAATAGAATAGCTCGAGGACTGGCTAGAGCGGAGGCCGCACAAAACAGCCAAAGGAATACCGTTAAGAGACAAGACGAGCGCATACTCCGCATGCTTTCTGAGGCATGCTATGATGTCAAACCCTGCCCCGCTGTCCCCAGCGATATCGGGAGAAAGGCACTTTGGTCTTGACCCAGGCGTGCATCTAGAGGACCAATGCCCCAAGACTTATGGTCAACAAACCCCCATATCGGGCCTTTTCAAAGGCCGTGGTCACAACCACAAAAAAACCGTCTCCAGCGCAAGAGGAATTAGCGCGTAGTATCGCCGACCATATGGACGTCGCCTACTACCGCTACCGGAGCTCAATCCAACGCCTACGTGAGAATCAAGACGCCGATTACGCTGTGGTCGTAGGTAGAGAAAAGATACGAATCCAATGGGACGGCGGCGACTTCTATCATCACCCGGGTATCTCCGTGTATCGCGTCGGAGTATCCAAGATTACGCCTTTCATCGCAGCTTTACGCCCGGTCTGGGGTGGTCGAACATTAGATACCACCATGGGAATGGGGAGGGACGCTCTGGTCATGGCGGATAGGACAGAAAACAAAGTCCTGGGGTTTGAGAAACACCCTGCGATCGCCGTACTTACGCATCTTGGCCTCCAATCTCTGACTCGAATGAAGCGGTTTCGCAAAGTGGTACCCAGGATTTCGGTGGTCCGAGGCGATAGCTTTCGTGTCATGGCTGGCCTTCTACAGCCGCGCTTCGACTATGTGCTCTTAGACCCGATGTTTCCAAAACCCGTATCTGGTTCCCGGGATATGGAGGTCATGCATCGCCTGACAACGCCATTCCCCTTCGACAACGAATTGCTACGACTGGCTGCACGTTCAGCGAAACGACGGGTCCTTATGCGTTGGCCAGCGCACGTCCCCGTACCGTCCGTTGGGTTCGATATCGCCATCCCCGGAGCACGGAAAACAACGGTCTATCTCGTGCTCAACCTGAATCGACCAGGGACGCGTCGACGCCTTGGCTGTCCAAGGTCGATCGTCTAGAAAACAGACCACTCAGCTGGGTAGCCGTAACGTAGCCGGGATAGGTCATACGCAGCGCTGGGCTCTCTATGAGCAACATCGCCCGGACAAGGTTCTCGGGAGATTGCAACCCGCCTTTCCGACCATCAAAGATGCGTTCGTCCTGAAAGATCTGACGCAACATCCAGCCGCAGCCAGGCGCGGGACTGGGGGGAGTCCAGGAGATGGGCACCATACGACTCGTAAGCCCATGACATAAAAACAATGCGTTCCTAGCCATTCGAATCACGGGATCATTCAACTCGTTGGAAAAATCGATCTCCGGGTGTGCGAGAAGATGAAGGTCCAGGTCGACCAGGCCACGCAGACGTCCTCGAAAAAACTCATGCGCCAGATGGATCGCGAGGTGGGCCGCGAGATGGGTATCGGACAAACCCAACATCCCCGAGTCAAACTCCTGCGCCTGCGCAAATAGTAGCGCAGAAGGAACCGCTCCTCGCATGCGATGAATAAGTCGCCGATGTACATCCACCATCGACAGGAACCCGGGGCGCACCGTTCGCACCCATGTCTCCGCGTGACCGAGACGTTGATGAAAGCGGGGGCCGGTTCCGGTCAAACGTTGGTACCCATGTTGCGCAAGGACGGTCCGAGCCGATTCCAGATCCACATCGTGAACCAGAAGGTCCAGATCATTCATGGGACGTAGGTAGGGAGCGTGTCGATAGATCGACTGGCGCAGATGCATTCCCTTCAAAACAAGGCAGGGAAAGTCCAGATTGCCACGAATATGGGCTAGTCCCAGTCCGCTGATCAGCTCTTCAAGATGAATACTCTGTTCCAGCTCGTAGGAGATCGCCCGCTCTCTAGAGCGGAGAAGAGACGCGGGGATCTCGTCTGTGGAACGCTGCATTTGCAGCCCCTCGTAGACCAGTGGGCCCAGTCCATGATCCAACGCCGTTCTTGCAATACTCGGCAAGGCCGTGGTGGAGATTTCCGGGGCGCTGTCATGGCCGAGCGCGGCTCGACTAAGACGAAAAAGCTGCGCTCTAGTCTGCCGAGCCGTCATGAATCCAACGGCCCCTGGTCCGCCCCAGCGTGAGCGGACGTCGGATGACGTTGCACAACAAAGAGTTGTTCCGCACGACCGCTATAGCTGGTCTCGAAAAATTCAACGACGTATTCGCCCATTAGATACATAAAAGCGCGTCTCTGGTCGTCCACACTTGGGACGGTTGGAAATACGAAGCGTAACTCTCCATAAATAAACCGATCGTCCATAAGTGGTACCACCAACTTACCGCACCGTGTTTCAATATCGGTCTTAGCCGAGACGTAGCGTAATTCGTGCTCGAGGTTTTCTTCTTTGTTCGGCCGCACGTGTAGCTTCAAATCCATACGTGTAACACCAAGGCATTTGGCACATTCTTTCAGCCCCTTCCAGGCGCCATCCCAACTATCTGCGCCTCGAATCGCACGCCCTTGCTGGCGAAGACGATCAAGCCCCTCATCAAATACACGTCGCTCAAGCTCACCAATACGTTCCGACATACGCAGAGCGACCACATCTCGAAAACGAAGAAGATGAACCATTACAAAGACCAGGGTTCCCGCAAGGAATAGAGCGCCCCCCGCCAGGAAATCACGGGTCGCGCGTAATACCAACGCGGTCACGGTCAACAGCATACAGATGGAATAGAGAACCAGTACTGTCTGGCGCTGGCTCAGACCGAGATCCATCAATCGATGGTGGACGTGCCCCTGATCCGCCGAAAACACCGGGCGACCTGTTCGAAACCGCCTCGCGACCGCGAACAGAGTATCGAATAGAGGCAAACCCAAAGCCAGTAAGGGAACCGCCAGTGCGACCAGTGTCGTTCCTTTCGAGGCCGCCGCGATACTCATGGTTGCCAGCACAAAACCGACAAACATACTGCCGGAATCCCCCATGAAGATGGTCGCGGGGTTAAAGTTGTAGAACAAAAATCCTACAATCGCCCCAGCCATACAAGCTGTAATTAGACACACCAGTGCACCGTTAGGACCATCTAGAAGCCCTGATATGAAGAGGGTCACAACGGCAAAAAAGCTAACCCCTGACGCCAGGCCATCAAGCCCGTCGATCAGATTTACCGCGTTGATCACCCCCACAATCCATAACACGGTGATCGGAAAGGCCAGCGGGCCCAGGACAACACGTCCAGCTCCCGGTATTCCCAGATGCTCGATACGAAGGCCCACCAGGAAGACCAACGTCGCAACGAGAAACTGCACAGAAAATTTCAGCCTGTGGTTCGCGCCCTGAATATCATCGTAGACCCCCAGGGCCAGAATCACACCACCACCACCGAAAAGCGCCCAGATGAACTGTTGCTGGTGTACCAACAAAAGTCGGCCGGGCTTGTTCAGGTACAGTAGAAGTGCGGCCACCGGTGCGAAGAACGCAAACGCAATGGCAATACCACCGAGCCTGGGAATGGGCCGCAGATGTATCTTACGGCTCCCAGGCATATCATATAGCGTATACTTATGAGCCAACCTGCGAACGATAGGCGTCAGTACAGCCGAAACGAATAACGCCAGGAGAAAGGCGGCTATATGTGTGCGTGCCAGCATATTCGAATGGTGTCTACGTTCGGTTGAAGGGATCCAGCTATGATAGAAAACAAGGGCCGGGCTGCAAAGTGTACCCGACTATTCATAGATTCGGGTACCGGAGGAATTCACTTGAGCACATCGGTTTCTGTGGGCCAGACACCCATCTTGCCGTAGCGCTGCATCAGCGCCACATAATGTGCACTACTATATTTCATCCAGTCCTTGAGTTTCTCGTCAAGGGGGCGCACGGGACGCGCCGGTCGACCATAACAAAGCATGCCAGAGGGCAAGACGGTACCCGGGGTTACAAGACTACCGGCACCAAGGTACACATTATCCTCTAATACTGCGCCATCCAGAACCGTACTCCCCATACCCACGAGGGAACCATTTCCAACGGTACAGCCATGCAACATGACGCGGTGCCCAACCGTAACATCATCTCCCAATTTCGTACCAAACTGGCCATCGGTCACATGAATCACAGAGTTATCTTGAATATTCGTTCGATCTCCAATCTCGATCGAATGAACATCTCCGCGCACCACAGCGCCAAACCAGAGACAAGAATACTCCCCCATCCGGACCTGTCCGATAACTGTCGCGCTGGGCATCACCCGGGCCGTCGAATCGAGATCCGGGGTATGCTCCTCAAAGGGCAATATCAAGCCTATATCTGTCATCATCCCTCTCGGCAGATTCGAGCCCACCATCCCACGTTCCCCGGCACAGAACAACTTGCATGAAAAAAATCTCCTTCGTCTTTGACCACCCGCCGGTGCGGGGATAGACTCAATTTAGTTTCAAACGAAAAAGATCATGCTCGGCACTCAGTCCCTACATCGATTTTACGCACTGGTCTTCGTGACATGCTTCGGTTTGTTCAGTGCAACGGCACAGAGCGCCCCACGATCGTATTATGTGCTGACTCTCGTAAATGTGTCGGCAGAGCCCAGCCCGGAAGTTCTGGACGCGGTCGCCCTGCTCATAGAAGCCCTCCAGGAACATCCCGATGTGGAGTATAAAGATCTACAAGCGATGTTACAGGCTGGAGCCGACGATCGTCATTACGCCAATCTGGTCTCGGCGAAGACCTCCTTTGAAACGGGCCGTAAAGCGTTCAAAGCCGGCGACTTTGAAGATGCTATTGAGAGTCTGGAAACTGCCGTGCAGTTCCTGAGTGATTCCTACGGGCATCTTCCATCTCCCACATTATACAAAGACAGTATGCTCTATCTGGCTGCCAGTCAGTGGCAGGGTCTTGAAGAGGGAGAAGATATCGAAGCCACAGAGCAGGATGTCCGCGCCCTTTTAAAACAGCTCGTAGTTCAATTTCCGAATCTATTTTACGCCAAAGGCCGCTTCAGTGATGAATTCAACACTGTGGTCACCGACGAGATCAATCGGGCCAGAAATCTGCCGACCGGGACCATCCGCGTGGACACCGAATCCGGATTACCGGCGATGGCCTATATCAACGGTCTATATCGTGGAGTGACTCCGGTAACGGTTCCCAATCTACCCGTAGGCACCCATATGGTACGGGTTCTCGACCAGTCGAGTACTGTTGGGCAACGGCGCGCAACGGTCCGAGAGAGTCGCATAACAAATCTAACGATAGAGCTCGAGCCATCCAATAAGGGTGATATCCTCGCGGGTCTACTCGACGGTTTGCGAGCTGATTTGATGAGCACAGATGACCGCGCTCGAACAACACGCGATCTCAAAGGGATCATATTCAGTGAATATGTCGTGCTGATCCGAGGAAATAAAGCCGCGTCTGGAACGGAAATACAGGCCGCTTTATTTAATCTTGTGTCGGGTTCGCGTGTGCGAACCGCACGTGGTGTTTTTGGCTCAAGAGCTGGCCCCCGTGCAGGATCACGTTTGGCGAATCTTCTTTTGTCGGTCCCCGCATCCAAAGGGAACACCGCCCAACCGGTGGCCAGTGGTGGTCTTCTCAAGAAATGGTGGTTCTGGGCCGGAGCGGCCGCAGTGGTCACCGGAGGCGTCGTTACAACACTTCTGCTAACCGCAGGAGGGGATGGCTCGAGTGGCCTACCCAAGGATAATAACGGCGCATTAATGATTAATTTCTGACATAATACGAATCGCACAGCTGTAGGGGTATCGACCCGGTTCGTGGGAAGAAGCTGTGAAATCGTTGACGGCGGATCAGGGGTTATCTAGAATGCCGCTGCTATAATTAATGCAAGCGTATGCTGGCTTTTCGGGAGAACCCATACCAATGATCACCAAGACTCGGGCTCCATACTTCACGGGATTCGCATTTCTCGTTCTCTTCACCACACTTATTTTCGGCTGTGGAGGGGATGGCGATCCATTCAAGATCGAAGATAAGCCAAATATGGAAACGGAGCCGAACGACTCGCTGACCTTCATCGCTCTGGAGGGCGGAGAGCTCATCGCTGAGAACATCCGTATTACCAACACGGGTGAAGCCACATTGGTGATCGACGGTATCGAGCTCATCTACGATGGTCAGAGCCCCGCAGAGGTCGAGAACGGCGATGCATTCCAACTCGAGTTATTAGGCGCCGGGCTCCCCGTGAATGTAGAGACATCGGGGGCCAACGGTGAATTCAACTTTGAGCTCCATTACACCCATTACGACGATGGACTCAGCCGCACCGCGACCCTGATTATTCGCTCGAATGATCGCTTAAACCCGGTGAAAGAGATCGCCATCGATGTTCTTGAAGGTAAGCCTGTACTCGATGTCATCCCCGCCGAGGTCTTCTTCGACGATGTGAAAAAGGACGAGGTGACGTCCCAGACCGTCACATTCCTGAACAAGGGGTCCATCGATCTGCGCATCCATCAAATCCTGGTACTGGGGCATGAAGCCTTCCGCGTGTCGAAAGGTGACGCTTCCGCGACCTCGAATGAGACGCTGGATTTTGATCCCCCCATCACAATACCTAACGGTGAATCCACACAGGTGAATGTCGAATTCGCTCCCCTCGGGCGAGAAGAAGCGACGGGTCGAATGGTCATCATGACAAACGATCCTACACTTCCATCCGGTAAGGAGATCTTCATCAGCGGAAATACCAACATGCCTTGCCTGGAGATCACTCCGAAGAATGAAATCAATTTCAACGGACGACTCATTGGTCATATCGCACAGCTGCCTGTAATCCTGAGTAACTGTGGCAATGCAGAGGTCTCGGTTTCCGGTATCTCGATGCTCGAAGGCGCCAGCCCGGACTTCGCCTTTGATTTCTCGGAGCTCTCAACGGGCACATCTCCCGATGCAGACAACCCCTTATTGATTGATGTCAACGGTTCCGAGACCTTCTACGTTCAATACATTCCCGACGAAGAGAACCCCATCGATGAAATAACCGGTGCGTTCCTCTACGATACGGGTACCCTTGTAGTAGAGAACAACTCCTTCGAGGAAGAGATCAGCCTGGACCTCCAGGGATTTGGCGTCACGGAGCTTTGCCCAACGGCCATAATTGACGTGCTGGAGGGCGACCAGGTCATTCCCCAAACCGTACTCCATCTGAAGAGCAACAACTCGTATGCTCCTGCAGGTGAAGTCGTAGAATTCTACTGGGAAGTCCTTCAGCCCGTGGGTAGCGAATCTGTCTTTATCCCGTCTCCCACATGGCCCAACCCCACATTTACTACCAATGTGGCGGGGAATTACCGGTTCTATCTGGACGTCTACGACCAGGACAATACGATTAGCTGTGAGACAGCAGAATACCTTGTAACGGTTATTCCCGACGAGGCGATCCACGTGGAGTTGTTGTGGGACACACCCAACGATTTCATACAATCCGACGAAGGCCCTGCTGCCGGATCGGATATGGATCTTCACTTCATCCACCCATACGCAGGTGGTGGACCCGATAAGGACTTCGATGGAGTGCCCGATCCCTGGTTTGATCCCATTTACGATTGTGCCTGGTTCAACCGCTACCCAGATTGGGCCAGCATCGACCCCAATGTAGATGACAATCCTGGTCTGGATCGTGATGACACCGATGGAGCGGGACCCGAGAACCTCAATCTGGCGGAGCCAGAAGACGTCATATACCGCGTGGGAGTACATTACTTCGATGACAACGCATTTGGTCTCTCGATACCAACAATCCGTGTCTACGTTTTCACCGCCCTGCTCCTGGAGATTACGGGCCCGGAAATGTTACCCCTTCAGATGTGGGAAGCTGCTGAGATCGATTGGCCGATCATCGAAGCCAGACCTGTAATCGGTCCGATTGATGGCTTCAAAATCATCGACAATTACGAAGCTCCTATCCAATAGTTCGGCGTAGTCCACGATGACGACGGGAAATGGTCCCAAGCAGGGCTCACTGCGGAGCCGCCTGTTCGAATGGTGGCTACACCCCGTATTCTTTCGTGTGTGGACCGTATATGGAGGGTGCCTATTCGCCGGATGGTCCCTCTGGTCTATGTATACGATCGGCTGGTGGGTTCAACCCGCGTATATGATGCTATTGATCATCCTGCTGGCCACAACCAGCCGAGACCGCTGTAGCCGATGCCGACATTTCAAAACCTGGCATTGTGGTGGAGTTGGCATCGTCGCAGCTCGTTTCACAGACCAGAGGTTCGACTCTATGAGCATGGAAGAGCTTCGATTCAACCGTGGTGTTCTTGGTGGAGCCGCCCTGGCGACGGTACTCGCTCTCTTCAACACCAGCTGGATCGTCGGACTCATCGGTGTCATCTGGCTGGTCGTTGCGGTGGTTACCACCATACCGTCCGACGGAGACTTTAGCTGGAGTCACCCGACTACCCCGAGCGAGGAAGGACCCGCCCCACTCGAGG
>MDTE01023782.1_pt1 | contig 35865 bp, 36 predicted proteins | sample 811231 | NCBI WGS metagenome assembly MDTE01 (sample SAMN05326651, study PRJNA326480) | marine metagenome | isolation source: seawater | place: Indian Ocean: Red Sea | collected 2010
GGTGTGGAAGTGCGGTAACGCATGTAGCTGACCAGTACTAATAGCTCAATTGGCTTGATTTATGCACTGAAAAAAATTTGATTAAAAATTTAACTAAAAAAATTTAAATTATAGAAAACGTTTGAATTATTAAAAAATGTTATCTAACTATTTTATAAAAACAGCTCCTTGATAATGGTAATATTTTAACAAATATTCAAAAAAATAGAAAGATCTTTTGTTATAATAATCTACAGTTGCAGTAATATTAGCTGTATCAGATCCCCAAGGGAATTTAAACATATATAGTAATTCTTCCGATGGTATTTTGAAATCTATATTTTTTGTTGAATCGAAATTTAATACCTTTGCATTGTTGGTTAGAAAATTGATTTTAATTATTCTATTTTTGTCAGGCATTTCAATGAATAATGGCAAAGATAACGAGAAAAATTTGTACGTTCCAACAAATAAAGATTTAAATGATAATTTATCTGTAAATGTAAATATTTTTTTTGATAACGTCATATTAAAAAGTTTTCTATTTATTACATTCTCTAGTTCTTCATCATCAATTATATCACTCGTTTGATATGTATGATTTTTGCTATCGAATGTCATTTTAAGTTTTTCTAAGTTTTTTTTATTTCTTAATTTAAAATCTTCGTTTAGATAAATATAATCATTGTAATAAACTAATTGACAAACATCGTTACCCAGTGCATGCAGCACTTCTTCAAGCTTTACACTAAAGTTATTTAGGTACTTGTTTGTATTTTTACAAAAATAAACATAACTTGCGAATGGAACTACCATTTTAGCATTAAATTTTTTTTTATAATTTACCACTCTTTGCAAATGAAAATCGTGTCCATTTTTTTTTATCATTTCAGGATTATCTGAATTTCCATAATACCCAGCTAAAGAAAATTGAGTAAATAAAATATCGATCTTACTAAATTCTTTGTTGATTCTTTGAATTATATTTGATGGCGTATAATCATCATTCTGATTGATTATAACTTTTTCATTTATAGAAAAAGCAATAGTGTGATCACCCTCATCTTTATTACTAAAATATTTAACGAAGTCTTTATCATTAAGAAAAAATTTTTCTTCATTTTGTTTAATAAATTTAAATTTAAAACCAATTTTTTCAACAACCTTTTTTACAGTTTCGTCTTTTCTAAATGGAAAGATACATGTAATATTATTGTTAATTGAATATATTTTTTTTAAAGTATCAAAATTTAAATGATCAGGATGTTCATGTGATATAAATATATATTTAAGACTTTTTAATTCTAATTCATCTAATTTTGTCGACTTTAAGAGACTCCAAGAGTTATTAAATACTTTTCCATCAAACCAAGGGTCCACCATAAAACTTTGATCATCAATAAAAAATTGAATACAAGCATGATTTATGAATTTAATTTTGAGATCTCTCATTTTAAAAAAATCTACTCTAGTTTAAAATATTTAAAAGGGAAAAAAGGTAGCTAATGTTTTTGGCAACTGTTTCAAAAAGCTATATTTATAAGCTCGAAATAGATTTTATTGGCTTTTTCTAACAGATTAGTATCAGATTCTATTTTCTGATTATAAATTTTATTTTTATTAACAAATTTATAATTTGCATCTTTAATATTTAATAATTCATTTAGTTTTTTAATTTGATGATAATTCTCAAATTTTTCATAGCATAGTAAATAAAAATTTTTAAATTTTTTATATTCATTCAATATATTTGAATAATACAAGATCCATTGTTCCAGCCAATAATCTAGCTTTGTAAAGTCTTTGTACCTTAAAGATTTATTCCAAGATAGGTGATCAATGCCAAATTCATTATGACCTAAATCACCCATATATTCTCGAACAAATGCCTCTTTATTTTGTAAAGATAAGAAATTTAAATGTTGATTTAACAAAGATATGGAATGGTTATAAGGTTTCCTAAATGGTACTAAAATTATTGAATTTGGAAATATTTTTTTAATTAAGTTAATTCTTTTTGCATTTAAATTATTTTTACTTAAGTATCTATTTTTATTATATTTAAGTAAAATTAAACTAATGTATTTAGGCAATTCTATCTCATATTCTGGAGTTTCATACAAAGAAAAAAAAATTTCATCAAATGCTTCTGGACTATCTAAGTCAATTGAAATTCCATCTCCATGAAATCTTTCAGATTTTTTGATATTAGATTTTAGATTTAAGAACGAATATATATTTGGAGATAAAATAAATGGCATATCATTATAAGTCAAAGATGCATAATTATTTGTACTATATATATAATTTAGCAAAGCAGTCGTCCCCGATCTTGGTAAACTGCATATAAAAACATGGTTAAAATTTTTAAAATTATTTTGATTTTTTAAAAATATAACTTTTTCAATTTCGTAAAGATATTTTAAAATTATTTTATTTTTAAAACATATTTTATGAAAAAATTTTTGAATTAAATTGTAATTTTTTATCATTTAATAAAAATTTTTTTTTTAAAAAGATGATAAAAAAAGAAAAACGTAATCAATTTAAAAATTTCAAGATAATTATAAAAAATTTTAATAAGTTTTCTTTCAACAAAATAAAAAATCAAAAATATCAGGCTTATTGATAAAATTATAGCTAAAATTTTTAAAGATTTAAAAAATAGATGTTTGCTAAGTAAGAGTATTATTTTCTCTTTAAAATTATCGGAGCTATCTTTTTTTAAATTAATATAAATTCTCTTATATATTAATAAGACTTTTTTTAAATCAGATTTAAAGTTTAAAATAGAAAATATTTCATAAGAAATAATAACACTTAAAATCAATAAAATATGATAAATCATTTTTATTGTTGAGCTTTATTTTTAATATTTTCCTTTTTATCTTTTTGATTTTTATTGATTTTCATAATTCGTTTTATTGGGTACCAAATTATTGCAAATATCCCGATTAAAATTGCCAATATAATTCCTATTGCAGCGGCGAAAATACCACCACCCATTCCTGGACCCATATATGAAAAAGATATTCCTAAAAAAAAATTAAAATATATTAAAGATGTTATTAAAATTAATTTAAGCATTTTTTATCACTTATATTTTTTTTAATTGAAGTTATCAAATTTTTATTTTTAATAATTCTACTCCAAGATATAAAATATATTTTATTCTTGCTGCTTTTATTCACATATTCCCACTCTAAATTTCCTTTGTTGTCAATCAGGATAATTCTCCCCTCATTTTGCTCCTCAATTAACAACGATCCATCATCAAAGAATTCTACCAATCCTTGCGAGTAAGTAAATAAATCTAAATTTTCTAATTGATTTTCAAATTTGGTTTTAAAACTGTTATTTTCAAAATTATAAATTAATATTTCAGATATTTTTTTTTTATGTATTGAAATATTATTATTAAAAATTGATATTTCATTATCTGAAATAATGTCTACATCATGTTGTCTCAAAAAAGGACCCTTAATATAATTAATTACTCTATTTTCAGATGGACGATAATGAACAATTGAATTCTTATTTCTTAAACTTAAAAATAAATCTCCCTTATTCCAGTATTCACTACTAGACATAGCTGGCTCTATATCATTCACATGGATTGGATCAAATCCATCTTTAAAATTTGTTGGACTTGAAATATTTGTTTCTTTATCAAATAAATCTGAAGTAGTTAAAATATTATTTTCAATTAACAATTCAGAAATTGATTTTTGATATAATATTTTTCCATCAGTATTCATTATGGTTATAGCGTCATCATTATAAATATAATTATCATTTAAATATTTTTGTATCATTTTTGAATATGGGAATATTTGAGATGAGAGAACTATTTTATCACTATCCATTTTCATAATGCTATGATGAAATTTATCTTCGTCATTAATCCAAATTAAATTATTACATAAATCAATCTTAAAGGCTGGAGAATATTCGCTATGACTTATCAAGGTTCCATCATCCAAAATAATAGGATGTCTATATTCAAACCTTATGCTGTCATCGTCAATATTTATCCTAGAATGTTCTGTGGTGGTGTTTTTTACTTTTTTATTCATTTCATAAATATTATGTTTATAAGTATGTATTATTCTGAATGTTTTAAGATCAACTATTTCAACCACCGATCTTTTTAAATCACCATCATATCTTGGAATAATTAATAATTCCTCTCTTTCTTTTTTATCAAATATAGTGAAAAATTTTTTCTTATCCTTATGTTTAGAGAAAGATCTTGGTGCATTTGGATTTAATATTTCACCTTTTTTTATATTTAAAAGAATCCAAGGAATTTCTGCAAATGATAATGCAATATTTCTTAAAACTGTAAATTTTTTCCCCCCTGTTAAACTATATTTAAGAATTCCACCATATCCAATAAGCAAGATAGATATAAATAAAACTAGAACAATGCTTATAAACAAAAATTTTTTTTTTGGAGTCATTTAAGATAATTAATTTAAATCTTCAAAATAAATTAAAATCATATATTAGTTTATAGGAATGATAAATACAAATATATGCTTAATGATGAATGAAGCAATTTCATTAATCAAGGCTGAGTATAGAAGTTTAGCTGATTTTTCAAAAAACTTTTCAATTGTTTTGGAATACAATAAAAAACTTTTTAACCAAAAACAAAATATACTTTTTGTAATCAAAAAAGACAGGATAATTAAAAAATTAAAAATCGAAGAAATTATAAATAAAAAATTTAAAAATTTTAAATTTAAATTTTTTTATACAGAAAGCGATAATTTTTCGAAAAAAGAGCTTATTTTTTTTAGAAAGTATCTTATTCCAAATCAACCTATTTTCTTCAAAAATTTGAAATATATGTATTCGTGTAAAAATGAAATTAACAAACTTCTTACAAAAAATAATGAAGCAAAAATAAATCTTTTTTATCTTAAATCTTCAAACAAAAAAAAATATTTCTTAAGAAATATTAAAGGTAAGAAATATCTTGATAATATTTTGATTTTACAAGATGCTGTATATTATGATTTTGATCATTTTATTAAATTTTTAGAAAAATCAAGTTCTCAAAAATTATTTGATATAAATAGTATAAATATTCAGTATGTGAATAAAAACAAATATAAAATGCTTGAAGTAAATAAGTTTTTTAGTTTAGAGTATGAAAATATATTTAATCTAATAGAGAAAAATCAACATTTTAATGAAAAATTTAAAATTGACGGTTTTTTATTATGTAATGATCACTCTGGTGAAAAGCTAAAAAAGGATGCAATCAAAATTATAAAAAATTTAAAAATTAAATTTATTGATTTGGGCTCTAATAATTTAGAATTTTCTAATTACAATATATACATGGAAAAGTATCTTAAATTACTAAAATCCAAAAAAAATTTTTATGGACTTTCTTTTTGTAGAACTGGTCAAGGCATGAATATATATGCAAATAAATCCTCTAAAATAATTTCTGCACTAGTAATGGATGAATATTTAGCTGAGTTTTCTATTAAACACAATTGCGCAAATAATTTTTGCATTCCATCAAAGTACGTAAATAGTCAAATGTTAAAAAAAATAATTACTTCAATAATTAAAACTTCCTTTGATGGAGGTCGTCATTATCACAGGGTAAAAGATTTATTTTGAATTTAGAATGAAAGCACGGATCAAATTAATTACACTAGCAGCTGGGATGGGCAAGAGGTTAGAAAACTTTGACAAACAAAATAAAATAAAACCTTTAAAAAAAGTATTTGGAGAGCGATTAATTAAATGGTCCATAAAATCATATCATTTTATGTTTACAAGAAACATATTAGAGAAATCAGATTTATATTTTGTTATTCAAAAAGAGCACAATATTAAATACAAAATTGAAGAAATATTAATTAAAGAATTTGGTGATAAAATAAATATTATAGAATTGAGTCAAAAAACTAGTGGCCCAGCAGAAAGTGCATACATCGCAATAAAGAAATCAAGAATAAAAAATAAAACGATAATAATAAATGATTGTGACCATTACTTTAATGGAAATGTTTTGACTAATTATTTTTACCAAAATAAAAACATAATTAAATCTAAAAATCAATACTCAGGAATTATAAATACTTTTGATCCTGAAGATTCGAAGCCAAACTGGAGTTATTTAAAATACAACAAAAAAAAAAAACTTTTATCTATTAAAGAAAAAGATACACAATTAGCAAAACTCAAAAAAAATGGCGTGGTTGGATCCTATTGTTTTTTTGATAGCAACAATTTTTTAAAAGAATATGAAAAAATTTCCTCAAAAAAAATTAAGAATGAAGTATTTATTTCAAATATATGTAATGAGTTTTTAAAAAAAAAAAAAAATTTCAAAATTTTAAAAACATTTTCTGCTTTCCCACTGGGAACAATATCTCAAATTAATAGATTTAAAAAAATTTTTAAAAAACAAATTCATAAACTTTATCCAGAACCAAAAACTTTGTTATTTGATTTAGACGGAGTCTTAACAAATCATGATAAAGGATATCATAGCTCTAAAGAAAAATATTCATATCCACTAAGATTTATAAAAAAAAATATTGATTTTTTAAAAAGTGAATATGAAAAGGGATCTATTATTTGTATTCTAACTGCTAGAGGTGAAAAAGAAAAAAGTAGAGTTATCAAAGATTTTAATAAATCAAGGGTACCTTATCACAAATTTTTATTTGGAATTTCAGGTGGAACAAGAATTTTAATCAACGATAAAAAACCCAATTTAAATAATTATAAAGTTGCAATTTCAATATCTACAGATCGAAATAAAAATATTATTGTTGATGAGAAAAATAACTAAATTAAGTGGTGCATCTTTTGAAGAGATTTACCTTTATCAAAGTAAAAAGACTTTTGTTAGAAAAATATTTAGAAAGAAAAAAAACAATTTACAAAGAGCCTTATTTTTTGAGCAACAATATAAATGGCTTAAATTTGCTAAAGAAAAAAATTTGTCAGTACCGGAAATTTTAAAAACCTCTTCAAGTAAAAATAAAATATTTTATGATATGAAATATATTGATAAAGCAAAATCTTTAAACCAATTGAAAACTTTCGAAAAAAATCAAATTTTAAAAAAAGTTTTGTCTGACTTACAAAAATTTTACTTAGAAAATTATAATGAAAGTGTTTGTGACAAAAACTTATTAAAGAATACCTTTAAAACTAAAATTGTTAATTCAATAAAATCTATTAAAAGTGAAAATGAAACACTACTAGATTCTAATTATATAATAATAAACCAAAAAAAATGTAAAAATATAATTAAAATTTTTGATGAAATAATTTATTCAAAGAAACCTTTATATAATTTTATAAGAAATAATTTTGATCAAAAATTTAAAACAATAATTCATGGTGATTTGACTTTTGAAAATATTCTTATTAAAGATAAAAATTATTATTTAATTGATCCATACGGAGGTTTTGCTGATTATAAATCCAAAAATAATATTTTTTTTAAAACATCTATATTTTTTGACATAGGAAAAATTTGTCAATCTACAGTTGCAAACTATGAAAACTGGGACGAAAAAAAAGTCTATTTTTCACAATCTAAAAAAGATTTAATAAATTGGAACATAAAATTTATAAATGAAAAATCTCTTAAAAACATCGCTTTTTTGGAAAAAAACTTTAATTTTTTAAAACTTAAAAATTTTGACATAATTTCAATTATTCATATGGTTGTTTTTTTGTGTAGAATTATAAGATACTTGAACGTAAAAAATAAAAAATTAGCATTAGCAAGTTATTTGGTTGCAACTTATTGGATAAACTATATTTACAATTAAAAAAAATTATAAAATAATTAAATGAAAATATATTATGATGGAGCAAGTATAAAAGAGCTTTCAGAAGTCCTTGAATTAGGAATAATTTCAGGAGTCACAACCAATTTAACATTCAGCAAACAAATAATGAAAAAAGACAATGTAAGTTACGAAGAGCTTCAAGATCAATTTTTTAAAAAGATAAAAAGTTATAAAGAAAAAAAATTATCATTATCCTTTCAAGTTACTCAGAATGAACCTAAACTAATATATGATGAAGCTGTTAGCATTTACGACAAATATTGTGATGTTGATTTAAAAATTAAGGTTCCTGTAAACTATGAAAATTTCAAAGTTATTGATAGATTGGTTAGCAAAGGTGTTAAAATAAATGCAACTTGCGTTACTAGTTACATGCAAGGTCTTTCTGCTCTAAATGCAGGGTGTAGTTACATTTCTTTTTTTTGGGGAAGAATGACTGATGAGGATATAGATGCAGCCTCTATAATTATGACTTTTAGAGATTTGCTTGATAGAAATCAAATGAGTGATAAAGCAAAAATTTTAGTTGGTTCAATAAGACAACCCCAAGTAATATCAGAGGCTTTCAAGTCAGGATCTGATATAGTAACAATTCAATATCCAAACTTTAAAAAAATGTTAAATCAATTAAAAAGTAATGAGTCGAATGACATTTTTCAAAAAGATTGGAAAGGGTAACTAAAAGCTATTCCCATTTAGTTTTCAAATATTTACATTTTTCCAATATATTAGATTGAATCATAAAATCATTTAAAAGGTCTATATAATTAGGTTTTTTAAATTTAGACAAAAATTTGGATCCAATTTTTAGTTGGTTATTTGCATAATTAAAAAAATCAGAAAATTTACTCATGTTATCATGAGAAGAGTACCACCACATATCTGCGGGTCCATGATGATTATATTTCCAATAAGCAAAATAATAATAACTCATATCTAAAGAGGGGTTGAATTCAATACACTGAACAGGATATATATTTCTCCAAAAGTTTCTATTTATCGAAAATGGTTTAAAAGTAATAAACGGTCTACCAGCGTGTAATCTATTTATTCTTCCAAGATCAAATCTGGATCTTATTATGATGTCATATTTTGTTGAAGATTTACAAGCCAGTTCTATACTTTTGGATACACCATAACTTTGTGAAAGTATTCTATTCGCATCAATAATTCTATCTTTTTGTTCATCTTTAAAATTTGTAATTTCATTACTCAAAAAATTAATTTGCTTTTCAAATATGAAGTTTTTTGGATTATATAATTGCTCTATTTCACTTTTTTTATTTATGTCCCAGCTATGTATATAAACATCTACTTCATTATAAAGAGATAAAATTTTTTTTTGGATATATTTAAAACCATCAATACCTTTTGAGGTCTTGTCTGTTAAAGAGTCAAAATAACCAGATAAACATAATGCTATTTTACTCATAAATCTATTTTGATATTTTTCCAAAATGCATTTAAATAAATTTTTTTAAAAAAGTTTCTAAATCTTTAGGTGTGCCAAGCCCATACATTTTTCCGCTGATATCGTAAATTCCTAATTTAAATTTTTTTTTAGCCATATAAGTGTACACTGGTGCCACATAGAACTCATTATTCACCCTGTCATTTTTCATAATCATTTCCTCCGCATTTTGAACAAACAACTCTCCTCTTGAAAAATTATAGATTCCAACTGTTGCATCATTAGAAACTACTTTTTTTTCAATAATTCCTATTATATTTTTATATTTATCATAATTTATGTAGGACCATTTTGTCTCATTAGACTTCATAGTCATTATATATCCATCAAAATTTAATTCTGCATCTAAATAATCATCTATATTAATATCTACATACTGGTCACAATTTGCAATCATAAGACTTTCTTTATTGTTAATAAATTCTTTAGCAAGTAGAACTGTGCATGCCGCTCCATCAGTGATTTTTTCAATTGATATTATTTCATAAGATTTACAGTTTTTATAAAAAATACTTTCAAGATCATAGTTCAACAAATGATCTCTCTGACATATAAAAAAAAATTTATGTTTTTTTTTTGGTGTTAAATTTTTAATTACCTTTTCAATCATTGTGACACCATTAATTTCTATTAATGGTTTTGGTAATTTATATCCTACATTGGAAAACCTACTTCCTTTTCCAGCCATTGGTATAACTATATTTAGCATTTTAATCTAAATATTTATCACCTTTAACACTAGGAATCTTTACAACTATTGTCATTACCTTTGTAAGAGCTTTAAAGTTAGTGCTTTCTTTGGGTTTAATAAAAATTATGTCACCTTCTTTATATAGTTTATTATTCATTTTTACTTTACCCTTTGCAATTACAGTGATTTCACAAGCTTTTTTATGATGGTGACTTGGTTCAAAATCTCCTTTGAGGTAATTTTGTACTGCCACTTCAAACATTTTTGTTTTTTTAACAGTAGGATTGAAATTGCCAATAAACCATCCTCTAACCATCTTAGAAAGTTTAAAAACTTTTCTATTTTTCTTTTTCATAAAAGTATGCTTTTAGGTATTTAATTTTATCATTTTTCCAAAATATTAAATCATTTCCAACAAATCTTTTATTATTTACTGATAAATTAAACTCTAAAATAGTCATATTATTTTCAGGTAAAGGAGTAATATTGGAAATTTTAAGATTTAATTTATTTTTAAAAACATTTTTAAATAAACTTAAAATTTTTTCTTTTCCATAATATTCATTTATTCCAACTTCTATCAATGAAGATTCATCATTGAAAAATTTTGCTATTTCATCACTATTTTTCATATTAAATAGTTTGACATATTCTTTTGTAAGTTTCGTTAAGTTTTGTTTTTGGCGTTTAATATTTTTATTTAAAATTATATCCTTGAAATTTTTAATATTTTCTATTTTATCAAAATTTGTTTCTTCAATTAAATAAATAAAAATTTTTTTTTTTAATAATATTATTTCATTAAAAATACTTGAAATGTAAAAAATATTTCTTATGTCTGTATTCCTTTTAAATATTTGATTTTTTGCAGCCTTAACAAATAGTTCTGCAGTCTTAAAGTAATAAACACCTGCGGTGGCTACGTTTGAGATAGGTCTTTTTTCAGAAAACATCTTTACATTATTTTCTTTATCTAAAAGAACATATGACCATCTAGGGTCTATAGAATTAAAACATACTACTCCACTATCATATCTTTTTTTTCTGTTTGTAGCTAAAAAATTCTTTAAGTTAAAATTAACCATTTGATCTAAGGAAGTAATAATGAGTTCTTCTTGAAAATCTAAATCATCTATTGCTAACAAAGATGTACATGTGGCTCCATCTGTTGAATTGTTTATTATGATAAATTTAACCTTTTTTTTAAAGATTTTAATTAGACTATCTTTAACTTTTTTTCTTTTAAATATCTCATAATGGATAACCACTAGAACTTTCTTAATTAAATTGTCTTTTACAAAAGACTCCATTGATTTTTCAATTAGCGAAATATTGTTAAAAATTATTTCTTCTTTTATAATTTTATCGGAGCTAAAATTCGCCAATGGGATCAAAAGTTGTGTCATTTTAATTTATTTTTATTCTCTATTTCATATATTTTATTAAAAACATTTATTTCATTTACATCATTCACATTTTCTACTTCTAACAAGTTGCACCTTGCAGATTTTGCAGCACGTATACCATTGAAATTGTCTTCAACTACTAAAATGTTTTTTGAATTCATTTTAAGTTTTTTAGTAGCTTTCTTATATATTTCAGGACTAGGTTTTGGTTTAGAAACATCCTCGTTACTTAAAAAAAAATCTACATATTTTAAAAGATTGGACAATTTTAATGCACTTTTTACCGTATTTCTAATTGAATTACTCGCTACTACTATTTTGTAATTTTCTTCTTTTAATCTTATCATTAATGCTTGATGATAAAAATTTGGTTTACATTCTGTAAAAAAAAATTCTTCTGTATATTTTTGTTTTAATTCTGAAATAAAACTTTGAAGTTTGATTGGAAGTCTTTTTTCTTTAGATAATCTATTAAGTTTTACTTTAGTTGGCAAACCGTCGTAGGTTGTCAAATGTTCAACTCTATCTATTTTAAAACCAAAATGTTTCAATGCTTTATTTAAAGCTAAATAGTGCCATTCTTTAGCCTCTACCAAAACACCATCTAAATCAAAAATAACTGCCTTTATTTTTTTATTTTTTATCATTAAAAAAGTGATTTGCTTTATCAGGATAGTCTGTACAAATTAAAAGTTTTTTATTTAAATTTAAACTCCTTAACATATTCCACTGTTTGCGGTAATTCATTCTTTTATGAAGTTCAGAAGAAACTATCACCAAACGACTATACTTGATTTTTTTTAAAATTTTTTCATTGTACCATATTTTAAAAAAACTATCTACCCAAGCGCCTTTAGCTTTAGACATTATGAAATTTTTTTCAATTTCACTAATTCTAATAAAATATTTTAAATTATTATCATCAAATATTTTTTGTTGAGGTACTGACATGTCAAATAAAAAATATTCAATTTTCTTTAAATCTTTTTCTTTTTTAATAAGATTTAAAAGCCCATCAGATTTGACATTTAATGCTAAATAAATTTTTTTTTTTGATTTTAAAATTAATTTTAATAATTCTGAAAGTTTGATAGAATTTGTATCTGGTAAACTATGAGAAATCACTAACTTTCCATTAAAATCTCTTATATCAGTTTCAATACCAAATCCAGAATTTATTGCTCTTTTAAACGCAACTAATTTATTTTGCTCATTTTTTTTTTTCCAAAAACCTCTATGTGCTAATATTTCCATATAATTATTTTCTTATTAAATAAAAATGTTTTTTTGTATACAAATAAAGCATCATTCTTTTCATATGTATCTCCATCAGAATCTAATACCTTTGCCTTTCGAATTGTTTCAATAAAGTTTTGGAAAAATTGAGATATTTTCAATTGTTTTTTGTCCAACTTCACACAATTTAAAATAACTTTATTTTTAATTATACTTCTCCTCTTAATTTTGAATTTATTAAATATTCATTAAATATTTTCTCTAATTCTACAGAATATTCTGATGTATTCCATTTACCTTTATTTATAGCAGTTGCAATGTAGGGATATACTTTATTATCATAATGAAATTTTCCTCTTTTTTTAGAATTGTCGTGTGAGTATGCTATTTTAAGTTTCATGTTTTTTACAACATTTTGGCTTTTATTTTCTAACTCTGATGGATTGCAATTTAAATTCTCGTTTAATATTTCAAGTAATTTCTCAATATTCCAAATACTAGGTTGAATTGAAAAATTCCATTTAGAATCATTAGCAATTTCATAAAGTGTATCATCATATTTACTCTTACTAACCTTGCTATGAGAGTCCTTTATTAAACGTATACTATCAAATTTTTCGTCTTTAATTAATTCATAGTATTTTGATAATTTTTTATAATTAGGTGTTGAAAAAAGAAACATATCTTCGTGATCAAAAAATACATACTTGTAATTCTTCAATTGATTTAGACAATCTCTTAATCTTTTTGAATATTTAAATTTATCGTCGTATAAAAGTACTTGAGTACTGTTAGGTATAAATGAAGTATAATTTTTGATATTATAATTAACACAGATAAAGTGATTTGACTCTATATAAAAAAATTTTTTCATTTCCCCAAAATAAACGCTCCATAAATCAGAGTAATCGGTATGAGTAAATGTTAACCTACATATTTTTTTATCAAATAGATTCATAAATATATACTAATAATTTTATAGTTTCATTTATAAGATTTTTCACATTTGATCTATCGTTAAATTTTCTAATTATTAAAAGTTTTTTTAAAAACTCGTTTTACCATTATATTTAATGCGGAGGGGGATAAATATTTATATTGTTGCAAATTGCTTTTAACTTTAAGTCGTATTAAATTTTTATATTATAAATGATCAAAATTTTAAAAATTTTATTTAAAAATCGGGCAAAACTGATGAATACTTTTAATATTAATCATTTATCTTGCTAAAACAGTAGATAGTAAATTTTTTATTTGGTTTAAATACGCTCTGTGTGATGCATAACCTGGTACACAATATCTTTAATTATCGAAATTTTATGTTTATTTAATAAGAAGTTTTTTTTTGAATTTGAAATATTTGATTTTAACTTTTTTTTGAAAAATCTTTTTTTTGCAAAATGTACTTAATCTTTTTCATTTTGAGGACAAATCATCTATACCATATATTTTTTAACCTTTTATTTTAATGCAAATGATAGCAAATAACCTATAAAGCCTCTTTTACCAGTTATTAGTATTTTATTATTCATTGGATTAGTTATATATATTTTCCATTATAATTAAAAATATATAATATTTATAAAAATCTTAAAAAAAAAAGTTTTATTTTTGGTGACAAAAAAAATTTTCTTAATTTCATACTGGGTTAATAAAGAAGGAAACTCTCCAGCGATTATGGCTGATGATAAAATAGAAAGTTTGTTAAGGCTTAAATACAAAGTTACAGTCCTTTCCTCATATGCATCTCAGAAAATTAAAAAAAAAAATTTAGATCATTATAGGATACCATCGTTATCTTTTAATGATTTTAAATTTGAATTTGTAGATGCCTTCAAAAATAAAGATTTACTCAAAATAATTTTTTTTTTACCTTTTGTTTTGGTCTTTGGAATTATTTTTGATTTAATTCAATTTTTTTTTTTAAAGGGTATTGGAGGAGGAAAGTGGTACTGGAGTTTAACTTCTATTCCATTATCTATAATTATTAAAATTATTTTTAAACCCGATATATTGATATCAACTGGAGGACCAGCAAGCGCTCATTTTACTGGTCTAGTTACGTCAAAGCTATTTAGATGCAAGTTCTTAGTATATTTACAAGATCCTCTTGTAGGTTCTGATATAGGAAGGAATAGTAATTCAAAAAATTATTTAAAAATATTTGAAAAACTGCTAGTTCATGAGTGTGATAAATTAGTATTTGTAACAAAAGCTGCTGCTCTAGAGGCGATTAAAAGATATAAAAAATCGGAAAATTGTAAAAAAATTTTTGCAATTTATTCTGGAGCAGTTAGACAAGTAAAGAATTTTAAATTTTATTTAAAAAAAAACAAAAAAAACAAAAAAAACAAACTATTCATTCATGTTGGAACTTTATATAATTCAAGAAATCTTGACAATTTTATAAAGACATTAAATCTTTTGGAAAGTAAAAAAGAAATTGATCTTAAAAATATTAGGGTTTTTAATTTGGGTGATATTTATGGAGAAATAAAAAAAAATTACTCAAAAGTGCCATTCTTTACATCACAAGCAGCAATATCTAGAAAAAAAGCTATCCAAAAATCTCTTGAGGCTGATATCTTGCTGCTTGTTCAGCATAAAGACCAGAGAAGCAAAACTACAATTCCATATAAAACTTATGACTATTTAAATACAAAAAAGTTAGTTTTTGGATTGTTAAATAATAATGAATTAAAAAAAATTTTACTTAAAAGAGGTCATGTTTGTGCAAACGTGAATGATAAAAAAGATATAGCTTTAAAATTAAATTATTTATTAAAAAATTTTAAAAATATTCAAAAAAAAGTAAGTCAAACAAAACTAAATTTCTCTCATTATGAGCAAACGAAAAAACTTTTAAAAGGAATTTAACATGCAAATTTTTAAAATAATTTTTGGAACAAAAAACACAAATATATTTTTTATTTTGATTTTATTGTCTTTTGTAGCAAGTTTGTTTGAGGTTTTTTCAATAAGCTTAATAATACCTCTAATTGATATTTTATTAAATGATAACTTGGAAAATTACCCAGATTATATAACTTATTTTATAAAATTTTTTTCAATTAATGATTATAATAAATTGTTCCTTTATATTTTTATTTTTATAATTATTGTATTTGTTTTAAGATTTATTATTTTTTTATTAAACGATTTTTCAAAGGTTTACTTTTCGACAAAGATAAGAAAAGAAATACAGAAAAAATTGTTCAAAAATTATATTTTGCAAAATTATAATTTTTTTTTTGTAAATGATTCACCAAAATTAGTTAAAAATATTATTAATGAAACGCTAATATATGCAGATAAATATGTTTTTGCGATTTTAAACTTAATTTCAGATATTTTAATTCTAGTTTTAATATTAATGATGCTTTTATATTTTAACTTCAAAATTACAACTGGAATTATATTGATAGTTGCATTATTATCTTTTTTCTATTTCTCATTTTCAATAAAAATAATTAATTTTTTAAGTAAAAAAAGAAGTAGTGATGAAGCTCTATTATTCAAAAATCTTTCTGAGAGTTTTAACAATATTAAAGATATTAAGATTTATAATATCTACGAGCATATTTTTGACTCTACGGAACGATTAATAAACAATTATGTAAAAAATTATAGAAAGCTTTACCAATTACAAATTGTACCTAAACCCTTGTTTGAATTTATATTAATATTAGCATTTTTAATATTATCACTTGTATTGATATTTTTTTTTAATTTTGAAAAAAAAGAAATGCTGTCAAACTTTGCACTTTTTGGTGCTGCTGCATTTAGAATGGTTCCTGCTTTTTCAAGAATTCTAAACTACATACAAGATATAAAATTTTCAAAAAATTCAAAAAAAATCCTATATGAAGATTTACTTAATTACAAAGTCAGAAAATATATTTCAAAAGATAATTTTAAAAATATTCAAATTAATAAGAGAAAAACTAATTTTAACAAAATAGTTATTAAAGATTTAAGTCTTCAATATAATTCTAATATAATATTTAAACATTTAAATTTTGAAATAAACAAAAATAAAATTTTTGGTATTGTTGGAGAGAGTGGTGCAGGGAAATCTTCTTTGATTAATATAATTTTAGGGTTAATCAAACCAAGTTCTGGATCAATTAAATATGTTTTTGAAGATGAAATTATAAATACAGCTCCAACCAATTTTTTTTCTTATGTTCCCCAAGATATTTTTTTACTCAATGAATCTATTCTTAAAAATATTGCTTTTGGTTTAGATGAAAAGAATATTGATTTTAAACAAATTAGTGAAATAATTGACAGAGTAGATCTAAGTAGATTTGTTAACTCTTTAGACAATGGAATTTACTCAGTGGTAGGTGATAGTTCAAATTTAATTTCTGGAGGACAAGCACAGAGAATTTCTCTTGCTAGAGCTTTGTATTATAAATCAGAAATTCTAATATTAGACGAATTTACTAATCAGCTAGATGCAAATACTGAAAATAAAATTTTAGATATAATTGGAGAATTAAAAAAAGAAAGAACAATTATTATGGTTTCTCATAAAACAAACCCAATTAATATTTGCGATGAAGTATTTGAAATTAATTGATTAAATGATTAAAAAAAGAATTTTATTTCATAGACCTTACATTAATAGCAAAGATTATTTACGATTTGCAAAAATTTTTAAGACACAAACAATTAATTCTAGAGGAGATTTTACAAAAAGTTGTGAAAAAAAAATAAGCAAACAACTTGCAAATAGATATTGTTTGTTAACTTCTTCGTGCACACATGCACTTGAAATTTCAGCTCTACTTTTAGATTTAAAAGATAAAGATGAAATTATTGTCCCCAGTTATACATTTGTTTCAACAGCAAATGCTTTTGAATTAAGAGGAGCAAAAATTGTTTTTGCGGACTCAGAAAAAAACACTCCATGTATTGACCCAGAGGATATCAAAAAAAAAATAAATAAAAAAACTAAAGCTATTTGCATTGTTCACTACGCAGGTTTTGCGTGCAATATGACTGAAATTTTATCTATAGTAAAAAAATATGGAGTAAAGTTAATTGAAGATTGTGCTCACGCGATTGATGCAAAATACAAGAACAAATATTTAGGTACTTTTGGGGATATTTCTACATTTTCATTTCATTATACAAAAAATTTAATTTCTGGTGAAGGTGGTGCAATAATATTAAAATCAAAAAAATATTTTAACAAAGCAAAAATTTATTTACAAAAAGGAACTAATCGTTCAGATTTTTTATCAAAAAAAACAACGAAATATACATGGGTAGACATTGGTTCTTCTTATGAACTCTCAGATCTAAATGCGTGTTTGCTTAGCTCTCAACTTGAGAAAAGAGATATAATTAAAAATAAAAGATTAAGAATTTTTGATTTTTATTTAAGTAAATTAAAACCTATTGAAAAGAAAGGTTTTTTTGAGTTGCCAATAATACCAAGATATTCAAGTTATAATGGACATATTTTTTATGTATTATTTAAAAAAAAGAATGAAAAAATTAAGTTCCAATCCTATATGAAAAAAAAAAATATAATATTAAATTCTCATTATGAGTGCTTACACTTAAGCCCATTTTATAAAAAAAAATACAGAAAAAAAATTAAAATTATTAACGCAGAAAAATTTGCAAGCAATATTCTTAGATTTCCTATATATCCCTCACTTAATTCACAGGAACTTAAGTATATTATAAATTCTACATATAAATATTTTAATATTAAAAATGGTTAATTATTTTTCTTTAAATGAATTAAAAAAAAAAAAATTTAAATACTTAGGTAAAAATGTTTTGATATCCAAGAAGTGCTCATTAATAAATGTTCAAAATATATCAGTTGGGGATAATTCTAGGGTAGACGATTATTGTGTTTTACAGGGGAAAATTGAGATTGGAAAAAATGTACATATTACCCCAATGTGTTTAGTTGGTGGAGGAAAACTGGGAGTTGTAATAGAAGACTTTTCTACACTTGCTTATGGAGTAAAAGTTTTCAGTCAAACTGATGATTACACGGATGGATTTATGACTAATTCTACTGTAGATAAAAAATTTAAAAAAGAAATTTACAAAAAAATAATAATCAAAAAACACTCAATTATTGGTTGTAATTCAGTAATTTTTCCTGGCTCAATATTAGAAGAGGGCACATCGGTAGGTGCCATGTCATTAATCAACTTCAAAACAAAGAAGTGGGGAGTTTATGTAGGTGTACCAGCAAAAATCATAAAAAAGAGAAGAAAAGTTAAAAAATCTTTCCTCTCTGATTTTAGTTATAATGAAAAATAAAATTTCAATTTGTTATGGCACCAGGCCAGAATATATAAAATTAAAAAAGATTATTTCATTAATACCTGCGAAGAAAAGAAAAGTTATATTTATAGGTCAGCATAAAGAATTAATAACTAAAAATATTTTTTCAAAAAAAATTTTTATAAATAATCAATTAAAAAATAAAAGACTAAATAATATTTTCTCTGATGTTTTAAAAAAAATAAATTTCTCTGATTGTAACAGTGTTATGGTTCAAGGAGATACAGCTACTTCACTAGCAGTTGCACTATCAGCTTTTAATCAAAAAAAAAAAATAATTTACATTGAATCAGGTCTTAGATCATATGATTTTGAACATCCATATCCAGAAGAAGGTTATAGGCAGTTAATTGCAAGAATTGCAGATTATAATTTTTGTCCAACTTCAATTTCAAAAATCAATTTATTAAATGAGAATATATTAGGAAAATCTTTTGTAGTAGGCAATACAGCATTAGATAATTTATTAGATATAAAAAAAAATGCAAAGTATAAAAATATAGTACCAGTTACCTTGCATAGAAGAGAAAATTTAAAGTATATTGATGAATGGTTCAAAAATTTAAATATTATAGCACAACAAAATCAAGATCTTGAGTTTATTCTGCCATTACACGCAAATCCACTGATTAAAAAATATAAAAATTTATTAAATAAATTGAAAATTTTAAATAATTTAAATCATTCAGATTTTTTAAAGCTTTTAAAAGATGCAAAGTTTATAATTACTGATAGTGGTGGAATTCAAGAGGAGGGAAGTTTTTTAAATAAAAAAGTTATAGTATGTAGAAAAAAAACAGAAAGACCAGAAGGAATTACAAGTGGACATTTAATTATTTGCAAGAGTCCAAATAGTTTACATTCAAAAGTAAATTTAGTAAAAAATGATTTTAAAATAGCTAAAAAGTGCCCATATGGTGATGGGCATTCATCAAAAAAAATAGTTAAAATTTTAAAACTTAAAGGTTTATTGTAATGATAACCATAATTTTAAATACTTACAAAAGAACCAAGTATTTAAATAAACAATTGAAAGCTATCAAGAAACAGTCTGTAAAAGTTAATGAGATTTTAATTTGGCAAAACAAATATTATGGAAAAAAAAATAAACAAAAAGATATAATTTTTGCATCAAGCAATTATAATTTTGGGGTGTGGGCAAGGTTTGCCTTTGCATTAAATTCTAAATCAGAATTTGTTTGTATATTAGATGATGATACAATACCTGGAAAAAATTGGCTTAAAAATTGTTTAAGAACAATTGAAAAAAAAAATGGTCTTCTTGGATCTAGAGGAGTTAGATTCGCATCTGACAAAGAGTACATTGTTGGACAGGAATTTGGCTGGAATAACCCTAATGAAAAAATTGAAAAAGTTGATATTGTTGGACATAGCTGGTTTTTTAGAAGAGAATGGTTAAATTGTTTTTGGAGAGAACTTCCAAAATTAGATGACTCATTTTTAGTTGGAGAAGATATTCATTTTTCATTCATGTTACAAAAGTATTTAAAATTAAATACTTATGTACCTCCACATCCAAAGGAGGACAAAAGTTTTTGGGGAAGTAACCCAACAGACGCTATATCTATAGGTACTGATAAGAATGCCATTTCTTATAATCGACAAAGACTCAAGGAGATGGACGAGACTTTAAAAAAATATGTCAAAAGAGGTTTTAAACTAAAATTTCTAAAACATTATAAAATCAAAAGTTTTTATTTGAAAAATAAAAAAAAGTTAAAAGATATAATATTATGAAATATTTAAAATATTTAAATAAAAAAAGTAGCTCAGTTTTTAGGAAAATAAAATATGAAATTTTTATTTCAAATAGTAGAAAAAAAAAATTTTGTGATGATATAAAAAAATTCAAAAGTAAATTAAAAAAAAATGAAAATTTTGCTTTTTCAAGATTTTCCGATGGTGAATTATTTGTTTTACAAAATAGAAAATTAATTATTTCAAGAAATTACTGGTTGTTAGATAAAAAAAAAATTAAAGCTTCTTTTTCATCTAATGAAGTAAAAAAATTTATTCCTACAAAACATCAATCTCAAAGAAAACTTTTATTTCAGTCACTTAAGTTTAATAAAATAAATTATTTTAAAGGAATATCATGCACTTGCTGTAATGGATATGAATATGTAAAATATTTTAAAAATATTATTGGTGATGATAAAAATATTACATTTTCAAATGTTTTTCAAAATGGTAACTACTCTTTTTTTATTCAAAAAATTTTAAAAATTTTAAAAAAAAAAAATGTTATTTTAATTGCTAATAAAAATGTGTCTTTAAAAAAAATTCCATTAAAAATTAAAAAAAAATTTGATGTAGGAGAAAATTGCTTTATTAACGACTTAAATATATTTATTAAATTAAAAAAATATATTAAAAAAAATAAAATTAAAAATCATATTTTTTTATTTTCAGCGTCAAGTCTCAGTAACATATTGATATTCAAACTGTATAAAGAATTTGGTGATAATACTTATTTAGATATAGGTAGTACTTTAAATTATTACTTCGATAATTCAAAAAAAATGAATTCGAGATCTTATATTTCAGAATATTGGGGAAATAAAACAGTTATTGAATATCTTGATAGGTATTGTTATTGGTAAAATACAAATGACAATCTAATGAAAAAAATAAAAAAAATATTTATTACAGGTGGAAGTGGTTTTATAGGCTCTCATTTAAGTGAATATTTTTTTAATAAATATAAATCTGCTAAAATAGTTATTTATGACAATTTAACCTACGCAGCACGCAGGTCATATATCAAAAAAATCTTAAATGATAAAAGAGTAAATCTAATTAAAAAAAATATATGCAATTTTAATGATCTTCTATACTTCTCAAAAAACTCAGATATTTTAATTCATTCAGCAGCTGAGAGCCATGTAGATAATTCTTTCAAACTAAGTAATAAGTTTATTCAAACTAACATACTTGGAACTAAAAATGTTTTAGAAGCATGCTATTTAAATAAAATTAAAAATATTATACACATAAGCACAGATGAGGTTTATGGAGAAATTAAACATGGAAATTTTAATGAAAATAATGCTTTGAACCCATCAAACCCATATTCGAGTTCAAAAGCTGCAGCTGAAATGTTAGTCAAGGGATATATACATTCTTATAAACTTCCTATCAAAATATTAAGACCTAACAATATTTATGGTATTAGGCAGCATCCTGAGAAACTAATCTCTGGATTTTGCTGGTGTATATTTAAAAAAAAAAAATTTACTTTACACGGTGAGGGAAATCAAAAAAGAACCTTTCTTCATGTAAGTGATTTTTGTAGGGCTGTTGATACAGTAATACGTAAAGGAAAAAAATTTGAATTTTACAACGTAGGTACTAAAGAGGAATACAAAAATAAACAAGTTTTAAAATTAATTTGTAAAAAACAAAAAATAAATTATGAAAAATTCATAAAAAAAATTCCAGATAGATTATTTAATGATTGCAGGTATAGTATTGACTTTAGTAAGCTTAAAAAAATTGGCTGGCTTCCAAAAAAAAAACTTCATTTATCAATTCAAGAAATTATTGATTGGATGTCTAAAAATCACAACAAATTTCAAAGATAATTTTTTTTTAATTAAAAAAAAATAAAAATGAAACTTACCTACAAAAATTTTTCAATTATTTTTTTTAATATTTTGGTATTTTCTATTTCACTGATAATTTACTTAAAATTCAATATTGAAAATTTTGTACTATTTTCTTTGATAATTGGTATTTATGTTAGTTATACTTTTTATCATTGGAAGTATTTTTTTGAAATTATACTTTGTTTTTTTTTATTTTTAGGATTTTGGTTCAAGACAATTATACATTTTATAGTAATTTATCCAATTCAATTTGTAGAGACGAGTTCATATAATTTTCAACTAGCTAAACAGGATAAATTTTCGAATTTATTTGAAGAACTATCGGTTTTCTTTATTTTATTAATTATTATTATTGATCTAGTAAAAAGAATAAAACTTAATATTTATTTAAAGAGAAAAGACATTCTAAGTAATTATTTATACAGAAAAAAAATATTTTTATATATCACTATATTATCTTTTCTTGTAGTGATCCTAAATTTTCAATTTGATTTTGCATTCAGAGGCCAAATTTCTGATGAATTATATTTAGAAAAAATTTTTAAATTTTTTCTTATTCTGTTATTTCCATTTATTTTTTATTTAATTTTGGACTTTGTTATAAAAAAAAATATTTTTTTAATGTATTATATCCTACCAATTATTTGTTTTACTGTACTTTCATATCATAGCTTGAATAGCAGACAATCAGTAATCGTGTTGTTTATCATTCTTTTCGCAACATATATATTTTATAAGCAAATAATTTCTCAATTTATTAATAAAAAAAAAATTAATATTTTAATTATTATATTAGCTTCTTTAATTTCGGTTCTTTCCTCTATAGTAGTTACCAACGAAAGAAATCAAAGTAAAAACTATTCATTTGAGAAAAACATCTCACGTATATTTTATCTTTCAACACAAAGATGGGTTGGAATAGACTCTGCAACAAATATTATTTACTCGAAGGAAAAAAGAGGTATCAAATTTTTTATAAATTCTCTAAAAGATAAAAAAAGTGAAACTAAAAAAGATTATTACATTATCAATTACTACCAACAAGAAAATGAGAGTGAATTTAAACAGAAGAATAGAAAATATTTAAATGTTTATACTCCTGGTTTAGTATCTTTTATTTTAATAAATGATTATTTTATAGTATCAGCAATATTAATTTTTTTGACTATATTATTTTTAATCTTTTCTGAAAAAACTTTCTTTGCACTTATTGGAAAAAATTATTTAGCAATTTCATTTTTAGTATTTCTAATTGTATGGCGACTAATTCACTTTGGATTATATCCTATAAATACTTTGATATATTTCCTATTAATATTTTTTTTACCAATATCATATTACATTTGTAACTATTTTTTGGCTATTATGTTAAAAAGTAAATAAATAAATTATTTAATATATAAATAATTATTTAAATTAAAAATTTATGATATTGGGCATTAATGCAAGCAATATAAAATCTGGTGGAGGCATCCAACATATTTTTAATATACTAAAGCATTTAAAAAAATCACCAAAAAATCAAAAAAAAATAGAACAAATAATCGTATGGTGTTCAGACGAGTGCTATTCAAAACTAAGATTATTAAAATTTAATAAAATTCAATTAGTTCAACTTAAGAAAAGTGGATTTCTTTACAATTTACTGTGGAAAGTATTTTATTTAAATAAAAATTTAAATTATTATAAATGCGATATTTTATTTTCTTTAGATGGAATTGTTTTAAGAAGATTTAAAAAAACAATACTTTTATATCAAAATTTAATACCATTCACATACACAGAATTCCTCAATTATGGCATTTCTATTCAGACTGTGAAAATATTTATAACTTATACTTTATATAAATACTCAAAACTTAAAAGTGATGGAATAATTTTACTTAATAATTACTGCAAAAGAATTATTGAAAAAAAGATAAATAAAATAAAAAATTATAAAATAATTCCACATGGTATTGATAGAAGTTTTTTTTCTAATAGACTAAAAAAAAATGAAAATAAAAAATATTTTGATATCGTATATGTTTCTCCAATTGATCTTTACAAACATCAATGGAATGTAATTGAAGCGTGCGAGAGATTAAATTACAAAATTAAAAATATTCGACTTCATTTAATTGGATCAATATCAAATCAAATATCCGAAAAATTACTTTATGAAAAATTAAGTCAAACAAATAGTTTAAATGTCAGAATATATGGTAAATTAAAAGAGAGTAAAATTAAAAAAATTTTAGCTAATTCTGATTTATTTTTATTTGCTTCATCTTGTGAATCTTTTGGATTAACGCTTCTGGAAGGTATGGCAAGTGACCTTCCAGTATTGTGTTCAAATAAATCTGGAATGAAAAAATTAACAGAAAATAAAGCAAATTATTTTGATCCATATTCAATCCATAAAATAGAAAGCTCGATTCAAAATATTTATAATTCCAAAAAAGTCAGATTATTAAATGCTAAAAACACTCAAAAAGTTGCCAAAAAATTTAATTGGAAAAAGACTAGCTTTCTTACATTCGACTATATTTATAGTATTCACTCTAACACAATTAATAAGAATAATATTAGTAATAAAAATCACTTTAAAAATTATATAGCAAATTATCAGCCTTTAAAGTTTATAAAAAAAAATATATTTATTTTGTCTTACTCAGCAAATTTTTTTTTAGGAACATTATTATTTTATTTTCTTTATTTTTTTTCAGCAGATAAAGTTTTTTCTTTAAATTATATTTTGACTACATCATCCTGTATTTTGTTGACACAGATTTTTTCTGCAAACGCTAGAAATTTAATTCTAGCTGAGAATTCCAATCTTTTAGCGCTAAGAACATTAGTATTTAGAATATTTTTATCTTTTTTTATTATTTTTATAAATTATGTCATTTCAACATTTCTAGTCGGCATAAATGATCCAAATTTAATTATATTTTCTTCATTACTTGTTTGTTTTTGTTGGATCAGAGAAATTAATGTAGCAGTTGCTGAAATAAACAATAATTCAAAATATGAATTTATCAATTTAATATTATTTATAACCTTTTTTATTTACTTTATCATCAACTCTCTCATAAACTTCAGTGAAGTAAATTTTTATTGGTTTGTTGCTCTTTATTCAATAATCATAATTAAAGATAATTGCTTTAACTTGTTTGGAAAATTTACCTTAAAAAAATTGGATATATCAGGAATTATAAATAATCTTAATTACTATGAATTGTCATTTTTATCAGGTTTTTTTCTCACATTCACAAATTTTATTATACGTATAGTTGTAAATGAAAATTTCGAAGCAAATTATGCAGCAGATTTTATTATATTATTTTCTATAGCAACTTTGCCAGCAACGCTAATTGCTAGCGTATTTGGGCAATCATTTTTAAAAAAAGAAAAATCATATCCAACCTATGTTAAAATTTTATTTTATTCTTATGTGCTAATTTTTTTATTTTCTATAATTTGTATTACTCTGAATATAGAATTAAGTGGTTTAAATAATCTAAGTATTTTAGTGATATCTCTTTCTGGCTTATTATATTATCTATCTCAAACATTTAGACAAATATCTATAATTAAATCTCATACAAGAAATTTGCTATTTTTAAGAGATATAATTTTTTCACTCCTAACAATATTCATTTTATTGATATTTATTTTATATTTAAATGACACCTATTTCGTATCATTTATTCTGGTATGTTCTACTCTTTCTTTTGTAACTTATCTCAAATTTTATAACCCAAATTTCACATATAAAAAAAATGCAAACAAAAAAATTAACTTTACAGAAATTTGATAATATAAAGATTATATTATTTTTACCATTCATTTTCTTTTTTGATTTAGGTTTTAGGGATGTAAATATTTTAAATTTTAAAATTTCTTTTTTGGATTTGAGGATTTTATTTTTAGCTTTATTTCCTCTAATGATTATTGAAATTTTTCAAAAAAATGAAAAAAAAAAAAATATTATTTTTTATATTAATACTTTTCGTAATTTACCTTCATTTTATTTTAAATTCAAAGATTTATAATTTTGAAATATCAAATTATGAGTATTTTAAATTTTTTTTTAGTCTATCATTTATTGTTTTAACTTTTCACAACTTAGAATTTTTTAGAGAAAATATTTTAAAGTTAATCGAATTTTTTTTAATTACGTACACAATATTAAATTTGATAGTATTTTTTTTTATACTTAATCAAGATATATATTGCCTTTTTGGTTGCTATTCAAAGTCTAGAGTAATTTTTAAGGAGGCATCACATTTAGCATATGTAGCACCATTCATTTTGTTTTTTTATTTACTAAAAATTGATTTTAAAAAGCTAAATCTGATAAAAAAATTAGTCTTAATTTTTTTTCTCGTTAGTATAACTTTTAATTTATCTAGTACTTTGTTGGTAAGTCTTATATTAACATCGATTTGCTTTCCACTTTTTTACTTCAAACTACTTAATTATAAACAAATGATTTATTTTTTTTGTATTTTCTTAATTTCTTTATCAATAACTTTTTTTCATAAACCTACATATTCAAAGTTTTTTTATATTTATGAATTTTACGATAGGTTTTTGCCCTCAAATATAAGTCAATACACAATTAAGAAAAAAGAAAGTACACAAGATTATGAAAAACCCAAGAAACAAGATTATGGTAAACTTGAGAAAGAAGTAAAAAAGAAAAAAAAAAAAATTCATACACAATCCATATAAAGATAATAATCTTTCAATTGATGTTGTATACGCAAATATGAAACTTGCTTTTTATTCGATCAAAAAAAATATACTTGGTCATGGCTTGCATAATTATGAAAAAGTACACCAAAAATATATAATGATAACGAATGATAGTAATACTCAAGGAACTATGTGGTTAAACAGAACAAATGGTTCTAATATTTTTAATAAAGGACTTGTTGAATTTGGAATATTTTTTTTACTTTTTCTAATAATTTTATTTTTTTTTGTTTTTAATAAAAAAATAATGCAAAATAATCTACCAGCTAAGTGTTTAATAATTTCAATTTTGTTTTCACAAATTTTTTTAAGAGGATCAGGATTTTTTATTGGAAGTTTTTTATTTTGTTCTTTTATAATTTTAACAGAAGTATTTAGTAAAAAATTTTTTAAAAATAATACTTGATCATTAAACCACATGATCATTGTATGTTGTAATTTAATATTAACACTTGTTAATAATCAAACAGAGACTAATTTAAAATTAACATTAATGAATATTTAGAATATTCCATTAGATAACATATAATAATTTTTATCTTAGGCGTTGTGAAAATTGTATTTATATATCAGGCTTAATAATTCTCTTTATATTCATAAATTTAATAATTGGTGTATTAAAATAGAAACAAAATTCAAGAGCACAAACAATACTTTGCATCATCGTTTCAAAAGATATATTTCTTAATTTGAATATGTCAGAAAAAATAAATCAATATGTGTTGTATCTTTTTTATATATTACCTATAACAATCTTATCAGGTCCCTTTTTTTCAGACTTAACAATTATTGTTATTGATATATGGTTTATTCAAAAAATTTTACTTAAGAAGATTTCTTTAGAAAAATACATTGATAAAAAAATTTTTTATTTTTTTATCTTATTTAATTTATATTTAATTATTTCCTCAATAATATCTGATTATAAACTTTTTTCACTAAAAAGTTCATTGTTTTATTTCAGATTTTATTTTTTTGCATTTGCCGCAGTTTATATTTTTTTAACAATAGAAAATTCTAAAAAATATTTTTTTTTTTCAATAAGTGTCTCAATAGGTTTAATAATTATGTCAGCATTCTACGACTTAATTTTTATTAAAGATTTTTACAAAAATGTAAATATTCATTTAGGGCAGACGTATAGAATATCAGGGTTATTTGGTGACGAATGGATTATGGGTAATATGTTAAAAAATTACTTTATTTTATTTACTTTTTTCTATCTGAACTTAAAATTTTATAAAAAAAAATATTTAGATACCAAAATATTTTTATTAATTTTTTTGTCAATTACTTTGGTAATTATTTTATCGGGCGAAAGAGTTGCTACATTTATATTTAGTATTTTCAGTATTTTTCTCTTTTTAAATTTTAGAGATAAATTTAATTTATTTAAAGTTTTTTCAATTACATTAATATTTGTAATATTTACATTACTGGTTTTTGAAAAACCCAGGGAAAGATTAATAAACTCAACAGTTGACCAAATATTTAACAAAGAGTTAGAGAAAGAACAAATAACTTTTAATAAACTTGAAGAATTTGAAAATTTTAATGTTGATGATTTTAAATATTTAAGCATTCATCATGATGCTCATGCAAGAACTGCAATCAAAATGTTTATTCAAAGTCCATTTTTTGGACATGGGCCAAATAATTTTAGAAACTCATGTAAGAAATTTGAGTATAATGAATTTTCATGTTCAACACACCCGCATAATATACTCCTACAAATTATTTCAGAAACAGGGATAATTGGTTTGCTTTTTTATATATTAGCAATTTGTTTTTTAATATTTATTTTAAAAATAAAAAGCAAAGATTATAAAATTTTAATTAGAGTTATTACTGTTTATTTTTTAATTTATTTTATACCATTTCTGCCATCAGGAAATTTTTTTAACAATTATATAAATATAAACTTTTATCTAATTTTAAGTTTACTTTTTTATCTAAGGAGAAAAATTTTAAATGAATAATATAATATACACTGTCATTTTGGTCTTATTAAATTATTTCCTTTTTAAAAATATAAATATTATTGCAAAAAAAATTAATTTATATGATAAGCCCAATCATAGAAAAATTCATAAAGAAAAAGTTCCTTTACTTGGTGGATTATTTTTTTTTATTAATTTAGTTGTATTTGAGGTTTTAAATAATTTTTTTAATATTGATTTTTTTGAATTCGAAAAAGATTCAGTAGATAAGATTACTCTTTATTTTGGGTATATATCTTTTTTAATTATTGGAGTTTTAGATGATTATAATGAGTTTTTTAAACCTATTCAAAGACTGGTTTTGTCTTCAGCAATAATTTTAATTTGTGTTTTTATTGATAGGTCTCTTTTATTAAGTTACCTAGATTTTCAAATGTTTACATTTAATTTAGATCTAAGACAAAATATATACTGGAGTTTTTTTTTAGTTGTTTTTTGTTTTTTAGTTTTGATTAACTCTTTTAATCTTATGGATGGTATCAATATAATAGCATCAGCTTTTGTTGCTAGTAATTTTATTATATTTTATTTTTTAAGTATTTTAAACTTTTCTATATTATTTTTAATTTTTTTTTTTATATTTTTCTTTTTTTACAATTTTAAAAGTAAGATATTTCTTGGAAGTTCAGGTATTATGCCAATATCATTTGTAATAGGATATTTTTTTATTAAGGGATATAATTTAGAATTTTTTGAATACTCTGATTGGGTTTTTATTATTTTATCAGTTCCATTAATTGAGCTTGTAAGGATAATGACTTTAAGATTATTAAATAAAAAAAATCCATTTTTACCAGATAAAAATCATTTACATCACTACCTGCTTTTAAAATACTCACAAAATAAAACAATATTTATATTAGTTTTAATTTATTTTATTCCATCTGTTATTCTTTTAACATTTCAAAATTCAACATATTCTATTTTAATAACAATCATCTTATATTTTTCGTTGTTATTGATGTTAAAAAAAATTTAGGCTTTAATTAATTTTTTATATGCAATTTCAGTTGAAAATTTTTCTTTAAGTAATCTATTATATTTTTTACGTAAAATTCTGTAGTTAATTTTTTGTTTTGATAGCTTAATAGCATTACTTAAAAGGTTGGTGTTTGACTTATTATTTGTTAATCCAACTTTATAATTATTTATTATTTTGCTTATATCTTGTCCATATGCAGTATCCGATAATATAAAAAGGTTCGTTTCAAGGTAAGAAAAAAATTTTCCAGGAATATTATTAAATAAAATTGTTTGATCCAATGAAATAACTCCAATATCCATTTTAGTTAAAAATTTAATGTATTCTTCTTCAGGCTTTGGTTTTATAAACAAAACATTTTCATTTAATATTTGAATTTTTTCTTTAAGATAATTTAAGTTTTTTCCATCTCCAATAAAGTGGAATTTAAACAAAGCTTTATTTTTTTTTAATTCAACTATTAATCTTATAATATTATCCCAATTTTGCGCAGGTCCTATTGTTCCACCAAAAATAAATTTAGTAATCTTATTTTTTTTAATTTTAATTTTTATTTTTTTTGGAGTAATCCAATTATATAATGTCATCACTTTCTTGTTTGGATATTTTTTTTTAAATATTTTGAAATCATTTTTAGATTGTGTAGCAATCACATCACAAAAATAAAATTGAAGTTTTGAAATTATTAATGCAAATAAATAAAACGGATTTAACCATAAAAAAATATTCTTTTGCATAACCCAATTTGGAAAAATATCTCTTATTATTAAAATTATTTTACAATTAAATTTAACCTTTAAATTTCTAAAAATTAGTCCAAAAAAAATCGAAGGAGAAAAAACTAAAATTTTATCAAATTTTATGTCTGAGTGTTTTATTTTTTTCCATATTAAATAAGGAGATTTAAACTCATGTATTCCTCTAAAAATAAATTTTTTTTTTTTTAAATTATCAAGAAAGACAGGATTGTAATTTACATTTTTTAATCTGTAATTATCGTTAAAGAATTTTTTATTTTTTTTATTCGAAATAAAATAAAAACTTACCTTTATTTTTTTTGAGTCCATTTTTTTTATTAAATCATAGATATGTCTTGATATTGATTTTGTTTCGGGATAGAAGCAATCGCTAATAATAAGAATATTCATTGAAAAAAAAAACAATTATTACTGTATCAGGTATAAGACCAGATTTTATAAGAATGTCAAAAATTTTTAAAATTTTTGATAAAAAATTTAATCATATTTTAGTACATACCGGACAGCATTATGATGAGATGTTATCAGAGATCTTTTTTAATGATCTTAAAATAAGAAAGCCAGATTACAATTTAAATATAAGTTCTTATAAAAGCAAGCATTACCACCAGCTGTCAAATTTAAACATCAAATTTATAGATTTATTGAAAAACAAAAAAATAAAGCCAGATTTAATTGTTTTTTTGGGAGACTCCAACTCAGTTGGACTTTCTTTTGTTCTTAAAAAAGAGGGTTATAAAATAGCACACATAGAGGCCGGAATGAGATCTTTTGATAAAAGAATGTTGGAGGAAATTAATAGAATTGTTTGCGATAACTGTAGTGATTATTTATTTGTTTATCATAAAGATTATAAAAAAAACCTATATAACGAAGGAATAAAAAAAAATGTTTTTGTTGTTGGCAACACAATAATAGAACCATTTAAGGAAATTAATAGAAATCTTAATAGTAATACAATTGTTAAAAAAAAATATGTTTTAGTTGATATACATAGACCTGAGAATTTCTTATATGCAAGGAGATTAAAAAATCTTTTTAAGTACCTTTATTTAATTAAAAGAACTTTTAAATGTGAAATAAAATTTTTAAAATTCTCTAGAACTATGAGACAAATCAAAATTAATAAAATTAAAACTAAACATACAAATTTCATTAATTTACTAGGTTATAAAGATTTTATAGAATATCAAAAAAAATCACTTTTTATAATTTCTGATTCAGGTACAGCACAAGAAGAGCCAGCATTATTTAAAAAACCAGTCATAGTTCCTAGAGATTATTCTGAAAGACCACAATCATATAAATATAATTGTTCATTTAAACTTGATGTTAATAATGAAAACAATACTTGGATAGACTCAATAAATTGGCTAAATAGCATTCAAAATAAAAAAATTAAAATTAGCAATAAGTGGCTTGGAAATGGAAATACAGCTTTGAAAATTGCAAATATATTGGAGAAAAATTTATGAAAATATTAGTGGTAGGTGGTGCTGGATATGTTGGTGGCGCTGTAACAGACATACTTAAAAAAAATAATTTAGATTTTACGGTATATGACAATCTTCTTTACGAAAGCCAATTCTTAAAGAAATGTGACTTTATTTTTGGGGATGTAAGGGATTATAAAAAATTGAATAAAATATTACCAGATTTTGATTGTGTTATTTGGATTGCCGCTCTTGTGGGGGATGGTGCATGCTCTATAAATCCACAGATTACTGCAGATATAAACTTGGCTTCTATAAAAAATCTTATTGAAAATTTTAATGGAAGAATAATTTTTTTTTCAACTTGTTCTGTATATGGAGCACAACATGGGGTGCTTGATGAAAATTCGAAACTAAACCCTTTATCTCAATATGCAATTACTAAATTAAAAGCTGAGCAATTACTAAAAGACAAAAATTCTATAATATTTAGATTAGGTACATTATTTGGTTTATCAGACACTTATTCAAGAATTAGGATGGATCTTGTAGTAAATACACTTACTGCACGAGCGTTGTTTGAAAATAAAATCAATATATTTGGTGGCGAACAATACCGACCACTATTGCATGTTAGAGACGCGGCAAGAGCAATAGTCGAATCTATAGATAAAAAAAATGTTGGTATATTTAATCTTTCATTAAAGAATTACAAAATTATAGACATTGCAAAAATTGTGCGAAATTACTTTCCAAAATTGGAAATGAACTTGACAGAAATTCCGTTTCAGGATGCAAGAAATTACAAGGTAGATAATAAAAAAAGTTATGAGGAATTAAATTTTAAAGCCGAAATATCTGTTGAAACTGGCGTGAGTGAAGTAAAAGAGCTGTTAGAAAAAAAAAGAATAAAAGATATAAATGACCCACGATATACAAACCAAAAATATTTAGAGCTTTTTACAAATAAAATAAATTTATGAAGCCATCTTTAATAATAGGTAATAGACCTTATGACAACAGAGGTTCTGTTCAATTCATCAATGAATTAAATTTTAAAAATATAAAGAGATTTTATATTGTGCAAAATTTTTCAAAAAATTTTGTCAGAGCTTGGCACGGTCATTTAAAAGAGGAGAAGTATATTACAAGTATAAAGGGTTCTTTTCAAATTTCAGCTGTGAAAATTGATAATGTAAAATCACCAAATAAAAAAAATAAAGTCTATAATTTTTTTATAAACGAAAACGACAATAAATTTGTCCGTATTCCAAAAGGTTATGCAAACGGAATGATGTCTTTAGAAGATAATTCTAGAGTTTTAATCTTTTCATCATCTTCTCTCAAAGAATCATTAAAAGATGATTATAGATATAACCCCCATTATTGGAATCCTTGGAAAATTAATGAAAGATAAAAAAAAAGATATATTAATTCTTGGACCAACTGGCATGCTTGGCTCGGAAGTATTGAGAATTTTTTTAGAAAAAAAGAAATTTAATATAAAATCAAATTTAAGAAATTTCAAAGAGAAAAAAAAATTTAAAATTAAAAATTCGAATGAAATCAATTTCTTTAAGTTTGATATCTTAAGAAATAATATTTCAATTTTGAAAAAGCATGTATCACGAAACACAATAATAATTAATTGTATTGGAGTAATAAAGCCATATATAAATGAAAATGATAACCAGTCGATATCTAAAGCAATAAAAATAAACTCTTTATTTCCCCAACAATTATTTAATTTATTTAATGGAAGGAATACAATTTATCAAATAGCAACAGACTGTGTCTTTAATGGAAAAAAAGGCAAATATAACGAGCAAGACTCTCACGATGCTTTAGATGTATACGGAAAATCTAAAAGTTTAGGTGAGGTTAAAGGTAAAAATTTTTACAATATTAGAGCATCAATAATTGGAAGAGAAATTAAGTCAAAAAAATCATTATTTGAATGGTTCATCAATAATAAAAAAAATTCTAAATTAAAAGGCTTTAAAGACCATTTATGGAACGGACTAACCACTACAGCATTTGCTTATGCACTAATTTCCATTATTGAAAACAATATAAAATTACCAAGACTAATTCATATTACACCGAGTAATATTTTAAATAAATATCAAATGTTAATGTTGTTTAATAAAAAAGTAATATCAAAAAAGTTTAATATCAAACCTTCAATTTCAAACAATAAAATTGATAGAACTCTATCCTCTAATTACCCAAAGATAGTTAAACTTATTTGGGATAAATCATATTATGGAAAATTACCAAAATTAGAAAGACTAATAGAGGAACTCTAATTTTTTTAATGAATAGTAAAAAATATATTGTTGTTACTGGTGGAGCTGGTTTTGTTGGGTCAAATATGATCAAAGTTTTGTTAAAAAAGACAAAATTTAGAATAATTTCTTTAGATAACTATCAATCTGGAGACAAAAAAAATCATATTAAAAATACTAGAGTTAAATATATTAAGTCAGATACTTCACAAATAAATATTAAATTAAAAAAAATTAAACGTCAGATAAATGCCATATTTCATTTTGGTGAGTTTGCAAGAATTTTTCAAAGTTTTAAAAAATTTAATGATTGTTATCAATCCAATCTTATAGGGACTCTAGAAGTTTTTAAATTTTGTTTAAATAATAAAATTAAACTAATATATTCAGCAACATCCGCAAGTCTTGGAAATATGGGAAAAGATAAAAACTTGTCTCCTTATGCATTCTCAAAATCTCACAACTTAGAACTATTAGAAAATTTAAAAAAATGGTTTAATTTAAAGTATGAAATAATTTATTTTTACAATGTATATGGTCCAAATCAAATTAGAAATGGATCAATGGCAACTGTAATAGGTATATTTGAGAGATTATACAAAGAAAAAAAATCTATAACTGTAGTAAGACCAGGAACACAAACTAGAAGATTTACTCACATAGATGATACAATAAACATTTGTTATGAAGCTTGGAGAAAAAATAAATGTAAACATTATGCAATAATGAGTAAAAAATCTTATAAAATAGTTGAAGTAGCTAGATTATTTAGCAAAAATATTAAATTTCTCAAACCCAGGCAGGGTGAGAGATATTCCTCTGCTTTAACAAAAATGAATTTAAATAATGATATAAAGGTTAAATATGGATCTTCAAAACTAATAGACTATATAAATGATTTTAAGTCGAAATTAGTTAACAATTGAATTTCTTGTAGTTTTGAAACATAAATTACTATTTACAATATCCTTTTTTTTTGTATAAGTCTCATGCCTGGTAATTTTTGCGAAGGTGTAACACCCGATACCATTCCGAACTCGGAAGTTAAGCCCTTCAGCGCCGATGGTACTTTGTCTTAAGGCATGGA